>Ga0268261_10000855_pt1 | contig 20143 bp, 57 predicted proteins | sample TergutNc150P1_FD_190353 | JGI IMG/M metagenome (GOLD analysis project Ga0268261, IMG submission 190353) | Nasutitermes corniger P1 segment gut microbial community from laboratory colony in Florida, USA - Nc150 P1 (SPAdes) (version 2) | ecosystem: Host-associated > Arthropoda: Insects >...
CTCCTAACCCAACCAAACTATCTCCTATCAAAGCCAAACTGACATATCAAACCCAAACTCTGACCTAACCCAACCAAACTCCGTCCTAACCAAACCAAACTCTGTCCTAACCCAGCCAAACTCCTTCCTAACCCAGCCAAATTCCGTCCTAACCCAGCCAAACTACGTCATAAACCAGCCAATATCCCTCCTAATCCAGTCACACTCTCTCCTAACCAAGACAAATTACGTCCTAACAAAACCAAACTCCGTCCGAACAAAGTCAAACTCCGTCCTAACAAAGCCAAACTCCGTCCTAACCCGGACAAACTCCATCCTAACCCGGCCAAACTCATATCGAAACCGCTCAAACTCGCTTCTAACCCAGCCAAATTCTCCTAACCCAGCCAAACTCTCCTAACAGCGAAACTCCGTCCTAACCCAGCCAAATTCCGTCACGACCCAGCCAAATTGCGCCCTAACCCAGCCAAACACCGCCCTAACGCAAAATACGCCCTAACCCGGAAAAAACTCCGCCCTAACCCAGACAAACTCGGACCTAACCCAAAATCCGTCCTAACTCAAACTCCCTCCTAACGCAGCCAAACTCTCCTAACCCAGCCAAATTGTGTCCTGACCCACCCAAGCTCTCTCTTAACAATGCCAAAATCCGTCCTAACAATGGCAAACTCCGTCCTACCAAAAACAAACTCTTTCCTAAACCACGAAAAAATCTATCCTATCCAGCCAAACTCTTTGCCAACAAAGCAAAACTCTGGCCTAACCCAACCAAACTCCATCCTACCCCAGCCAAACTCTGTCCTAACCCAGCCAAATTCCGACCTAAAAAAGCAAAACTCTGTCATAACCTAGACAAAATCTGTCCTAACCCAGCCAACGTCCGTCATATCCAAGCCAAACTCCGTCGTAACCCAGCCAAACTGTCGTAACCCTGGCAAAATCTGTCCTAACGCAGCCAAACTTTTTACTAACCCTGCTAAACTCTGTCCTAACCTAGCCAAACTCAGTCCTACCAAAGCCAAAGTCTGTCCTAACAAAGCCACTCTGTACTAATAAAGCCAAACTATCCTAACCCAGCCACACCTTCCACTAACCCAGCCAAACTCTCTCCTAACCCAGCCAAACTCTCCTAACCCACCCAAACTCTGTCCTATCAAAGCCAAACTGTGTCAAAGCAAAGCCAAACTGCACTAGCAAAGTCAAACTCTATCCTATCAGAGTCAAACCCGTCCTATCAAAGCCAAACTCCGTCCTATCAAAGCCAAACTCCTTCTTATCAAAGACAAAGTCCCCCCTGACACAACCAAAGTCCGTCCTAATCCAGCCAAACTCCGTCCTAACTCAGGCAAACCCTGTTCTAACCCAGCCAAACTCTGTCCTAACCCAGCCAAACTCTGTCCTAAACGAGCCAAATGTTTTCTAAAAAAGCCAAACTCCGTCCTAATCCAGCCAAACTGTGTCCATACACAGCCAAACTGCGTCCTAACAGCCAAACTTTGTCCTAACACAACCAAACTCTGTCCCATTAAAGACAAACTACGTCCTATCAAAACCATACTCCGCCCTATCAAAGTTAAACTCCGTCCGAACCTATTCAAAGTCCGTCCTAACCCAGCCAAACTCCGTCCTAACCCAGCCAAACTCTCCTACCTAAGCCAAACTCTCTCCTATCAAAGACTAACTCTGTCCTATCAAAGACAAACTGTGTCCTAACAAAGCCAAACTCTGACCTAAAAAAGAAAAACTCCCTAACAAAGCCAAAATCTACCGTAACAAAGCCAAACTCTCCTAACAAAGACAAACTAAGTCCTAACACAGCCAAACTACGTCCAAACTCAGCCAAACTCCATTCTACCCCAGGCAAAATCCATCCTAACAAAGCCAAACTACATCCTAACCCACCCAAAGTCTCTCCTAACACAGCCAAACACTCTCCTAACACAGCCAAACTTTGTACTAAACCAGCCAAACTCTGTCATAACTCAGCCAAACTTTGTCCTAACAAAGCCAAACTCTGTCATAACAAAATCAAACTCTATCCTAACGAAGCCAAACTTTCTCCTAACAAAGCCAAACTCTTCTAACCGGGCCAAACTCTCTCCTAACCAAACCAAAGTCTCTCGTAAACCAGCCAAAATCCTTCCTAATCCAACCAAACTCTGTCCTATCAAAGCCAAACTCTGTCTTATCAAAGCAATACCCAGTCCTATCAAAGCCAAACTACGTCTTATCAAAGCCAAACTCCGTCATATCAAAGCCCAACTCCGTCATATCAAAGACAAAGTTCGTCCTAACCATGCCAAAGTCCGTCCTAACCCAGCCAAACTCCGTCCTTACCCAGGCAGAGTTCGAACCCAGCCAAACTCTGTCTTAACCCAGCCAAACTCTGTCCTAACAAAGCCAAATTCTGTCATAACAAAGGCAAACTACGTCCTAACAAAACCAAACTACGTCCTAACAAAGCCAAACTCCGTCCTAACAAAGCCAAACTCCGTCCTAGCACAGCCATAGTGCGTACTAACACAACAAAACTGTGTCCTAACGCAACCAAACTCTGTTCTATCAAAGCCAAACTACGTCCTATCAAAGCCAAACGACGTCCTATCAAAGCCAAACTCCGTCCGAACCCAGCCAAAGTCCGTCCTAACCTAACCAAACTCCGTCCTAACCCAGCGAAACTCCGTCCTAACACAAACTATATCCTATCAAAGCCAAACGCTCTCCTATCAAAATCTCTGTCCTATCAAAGCCAAACTCTGTCGTAACAAAGCCAAACTGACGTAACAATGCCAAACTCTCTCCTAACAAAGCCAAACTCTCTCCTAACAAAGACAAACTCTCTCCTAACAAAGCCAAACTCTGTCCTAACACAGACAAACTCTGTCGTAAAAAAGCCAAACTCAGTCCTATCAAAGCCAAACTCTCTCCTATCAAAGCCAAACTCCACCCTATCAAAGTCAAACTCCGTCCGAACTCAGTCAAACTCCATCCTAACCCAGCCAAACTCTGTCCTAACCTAGCCAATCTCTGTCCTAAAAAAGCCAAACTCCGTCCTAACAAAGCCAAACTCCGTCCTAACAAAGCCAACCTCGGTCCTAACAAAGACAAACTCCGTCCTATCCCAGCCAAACTTTGTCTTCTCAAAGTCAAACTCTGTCCTATCAAAGCCAAACTCCGTCCTAACAAAACCAAACTCCGTCCTAACAAAGCAAAACTCCGTCCTAACCCAACCGAACTCTCTCCTAACCCTGCCGAATTCTCTCCTTACACAGCCAAACTCCGTCATAACAAAGCCAAAATCCGTCCTAACAAAACCAAACTACGTCCTAACCCAACCAAACTCCGTCCTAACCCAGCCGAACTCCGTCCTAACAAAGCGAAACTCGGTCCTAACAAATGCAAACTCTGTCCTTAAAAAACAAAACTGTCCTAACAAAGTCAAACTGTCCTAACCCAACCAAACACTGTTCTGAACCAACCAAATTCTCTCCTAACCCAGCCAAACTCTCTCCTAACCCAGCCAAACTCTCCTATCAAAGACAAACTCTGTCCTATTAAAGCCAAACTCTGACCTAACACAGCCAAACTCCGTCCTAACACAGCCAAACTCTGTCCTAACCAAACCAAACTCTGTCCTAACCAAGAAAAACTCCTTCCTAACCGAGCCAAACTCCGTCCTAACCCAGCCAAACTCCGTCCTAACCCAGCCAAACTCTCTCCTATCAAAAACACACTCATATAAAAGCCAAACCCTTTCCTATCAAAGCCAAACTCTGAACTAACTCAGCCAAACTCCGTCCAAAACCTGCCAAACTCCGTCCTAACCCATCCAAACTTCCTCCTAACCCAGACAAACTCTATCCTAACCCAGCCAAACTGTCATAACTCAGCCACACTGTCCAAACCCAGCCAAACTCCGTCCTGTCCGAGCCAAACGCCATCCTAACAAAGCTAAACTCCGTCCTAACAAATCCAAACTCGGTCCTAACAAAGCCAAACTAAGCCCTACCACAGCCAAACTCCACCCTAACACAGCCAACCTCCCTCTTAAACCAAACTCCGTCCCAACAAAGCCACACAACTTCCTAACAAAGCCAAACTCCGTCCTAACAAAACCAAACTGTCATAAGCCAACCAAACTTCGTCATAACCCGAACAAACTCTTTCATAACACGATGAAACTCTGTTCCTTGCAAGCCAAACTGTCCTACCAAGCCAAAACCTGTCCTAACAAACCCAAACTCTGTTCTAACACAGGCAAACTGTCCTAACAAACCTAAACTCCGTCCTAAGTCTGCTAATCTTTGTCCTAACCAGGGCAAACTCCGTCGTAACACACCCAAACTCCGTTCTAACACAACCAAACTCGGTCTTAACACAGACAAACTCCGTCATAACAAAGCCAAAATACGTACTAACAAAGCCAAACTTCGTCCTAACAAAGCCAAACTCCGTATTAACCAGGCCAATCTCCATATTAAGCCAGCCAAACTCCGTACTAACCCAGCCATACTCTGTCCTAACCCAGCCAAACTCTGTCCTAACCCAGCCAAACTGTGTTCTAACAAAGCCAAATTCGGTCCTAACAAAGCAATACTCCGTCCTAAGGCAAACTCCGTTTTAACAAAGCCAAACACCGTCCTAACATTGCCATACCCCGCCCTATCCCAGCCAAACTCCGTCCTAACACAGCCAAACTCTGTCCTAACAAAGCCAAACTTTGTCATATCAAAGCCTAAATCTGTCCTCTCAAAGCCAAACTACGTCCTAACAAAGGCAAACTTCGTCCTAACCCAGTCAAACTCTCTCCTAACCCGGCCAAACTCTCTCCTAACCCAAAAAACTCTGTCCTAACAACGCCAAACTATGTATTAACCCACACAAAATCTGTACTAACCCAGCCAAACTCTGCCCTATCAAAGGCAAACACTGTCCTATCAAAGACACTCCCTCCTAAACCAGACAAAATCCGTCCTAAACCAGACATACTCCGTCCTAACCCAGCCAAACTCCGTCCTAACACAGCCAAACTCCGTTCTAACCCAGCGAAACTCCGAACTAATAAAGCCAAACTCCGATATAACAAAGCCAAACACCGACCTAACAAAGCCAAACTCCGTCCCAACCCAGCCAAACGCCGTCTTAAACAATCAAAACTCTGTCCTAACCCGCCCAAACTCTGCCCTAGTCCGGCCAAACTCCGTACTAACCAGGCCAAACTCCCTCCTAACCCAACCAAACTCAGGCATAACAAAGCAACACTCTATCCTTACAAAGCCAAACTTTCCTAACAAAGCAAAACTTTTTCCTAACAAAGCCAAACTTTCTCCTAACCCAGCCAAACTCTCCTATCCCAGCCAAATTCTGTCCTAACCCATCCAAACTCTGCTAACCCAGCCAAACTCTCTCCTAACCCAAACAAACTCCGTACTATCAAAGCCAAACTCCGTCCTATTAAAGCCAAACTCCGTCCTATCAATGTCAAACTCTGTCACATCCCAACCAAACTCCGTCCTAACGCAACAAAACTCCGTCCTAAACCAGCCAAACTCTCTCCTAAGCGAGCCAAACTCCCTCCTAACACAAACTCCCTCCTAACCCAGCCAAGCTCCCTCCTAAACCAGCCAAACTACCTCCTATTCCAGCAAAACTCCCTCCTAACCCATCCACAATCCGCCAAAACACTCTGCCATAACCCAGGCAAACTCCGCCCTAACCCAGGCCAACTCCGCCCTAAACTAGCCAAACTCCGGCCTAACACAGACAAACTCCGTCCTAACCCAGCCAAACTCCGTCCTAACCCAGGGAAACTCCGTCCTAACCCATCGAAACTCCGTCATAACTAAGCGAAACCACGTCCAAACAAAGACAAGCGCCGTACTTTCAAAGCCAAACGCCGTCCTAAACCAGCCAAACTGTGTCCTAACCCAGCCAAATTCTGTCCTAACCCAGCCAAACTCTCATAACCAAGTCAAACTCCTTCCTAACAAAGCCATACTAAAGCCCAACAAAGTCAAACTCCACCCTAACCCAGCCAAACTCTGTCCTCACCAAGCCAAACTATGCCCTAATTCAGACAAAATCTGTCCTAACCAGCCAAACTCTGTCCAAACCCAGCCAAACTCTGTCCTAAATCAAACTCCGTCATAACAAAACCGAACTTCGTCCCAACAAAGCCAAACTCCGTCCTAATCCTGCCAAATTCTGTCATATTCAGCCAAACTTTGTAATACCAGCCAAATTCCGTCCTAATAAAGAAAAACTCCGTCCTAATCCAGCCAAGCTCCGCCCTAAACCAGCCAAAATCCGTCCTAAACCAGCGAAACTCTCCTAACCCAGCCAAACTCTGTCCTATCGCAGCCAAACTCCGTCCTAACAAAGCCAATCTGCGTCATAACAAAGCCACACACCGACCTAACAAAGCCAAACTCCGTCCTAAAAAACAAACTCTGTTCTAACCCAGCCAGAATCTGTCCTAATCCAGCCAAACTCTCCTCAAACAGCCAAACTTTCTACTAACACAGCCAAACTCTCCTAACACAGACAAACTCTCGTAACATAGCCAAACTGTTCTAACATTGCCAAACTCTGTCCTAACATAGCCAACCTATCTTATCAAAGCCAAACTTTATCCTATCAAAGCCAAACTCCGTCCTATCAAAGTCAAACTCCGTCCTAACCCAGCCAAACCCCGTCCCAACCCAGCCAACTTCCCTCCCAACCCAGCCAAACTCCGCCTTAAACAAGCCAAACTCCGGCTAACACAGTCAAACTCCGTCCTAACAAAGCCAAAGTCCGTCCTAAGCCAGCCACACTCTCTCCTACCCCAGCCAAACTCTCTCCTAACCCAGCCAAACTCCGTCCTGTCAAAGATAAACTACAACCTATCAAACTCAAACTCCGTCCAATCAATGCAAAACTCCGTCCTAACACAGCCAAACTCCGTCCTAACCCAGCAAAACAACCTCCAAGCCCACCCAAACACCCACATAACCCAGAGAAACTCTATCCTAACCCATCCAAACTCCCTCCTAACCCAAACAAACTCCCTCCTAACCCATTCAAACTCCCTCCTAACCCATCCAAAATCCCTCATAACGCAGCCAAACTCACTATCGCAGGCACACTCACTCCGCACCAAGCCAAACACCGCCATAACCCAGCCAAACTACCTCCTAACCGAGCTAAACTCCCTCCTAACCCAGGCAAACTCCGCCCTAACCCAGGCAAACTCCGCCATAATCCAGACAAATTCCGTCCTAACCCACCCAAACTCGGTCCTAACACAGCCAAACCAAGTTCTAACCCAGCCAAACTCCGTCCTAATAAAGTCAAACTCTGTCCAAACAAAGCCAAAAACTTCGTCCAAGAAAGCAAATATCCGTCCGTACGAACCCAGCCAAACTCCGTCCTAACCCAGCCAAACTCCGTCCTAACCCAGCCAAACTTTGTCCTAAGCCAAGGAAAGTGTCCTAACCCTGCCAAACTCAGTCCAAACAAAGCCAAACTCCGTCCTAACAAAGCCAATCTCCATCCTAACCCACCCAATCTCAGTCCTAATCCTGCCAAACTCTGTCTTAACCCAGCCAAACTCAGACCTAATCCAGCCAAACTCAGTCCCAACAAAGCCAAACTCCGTCCTAACAAAGCCAAATTGTCGTAAACCAGCCAAACTCCCTCCTAACCCAGCAAAACTCTGTCCTAATTCAGACAAACTCTGTCATAAACCCAGCCAAACGCAGTTCCAACAAAGCCTAATTCCATCCCAACAAAGCCAAACTACGTCCTAAAAAAACAAAAGTCTGACCTAAACAAGCCAAACTACCTCCTAACCCAGCCAAACTCTGCCCTAACCCAGCCAAACACAGTCGTAACCCAGCCAAACTCCGTCCTAACCCAGCCAAACCCCTTCCTAACAAAGCCAACTCCGTCCTTAGAAAGCCAAACTCCGTCATAACCCAACCAAACTCCGTCCTAACCCACCCAAACTCCGTCCTAACACAACCACTGTCCTAACGCAGCCAAACTGTCCTAACCCAGCCAAACTCCATTATAACCCAGACAAACTCCGTACTAACAAAGCCAGACTCCGTCCTAAGAAAGACACTCTGTTCTAACCCAGCCAAACTCTTTCATAACCCAGCCAAACTGTCCTAACCCATCCAACTCTGTCCTAAACCAGCCAAACTCTGTCCTAACAAAGCCAAACTCCGTCCCAACAAAGCCAAACTCCGACCTAACAAAGCCAAACTCTGTCCTAACCCACCAAACTCCGCCCTAACCCAGCCAAACTCCGACTTAAACTAGCCAAACTCCGACCTAACGCAGCCAAACTTAGTCCTAAACCAGCCAAACTCCGTCCTAACAAAGGTAAAATCCGTCTTAACAAAGCCAAACTCCGTAATAACAAAGACAAACTACGTCAAAACATAGCCACATTCCGTCCTAACAAAGCCAAACTCCGTCCTAACAAAGCCAAACTGTCCTAATCTAGCCAAAATCTGTCCTAACTCAGACAAAGTCTCTCATAAACCAGCCAAAGTATCCCCTAAGCCAGCCAAACACTTAAGAGACAAATTATGTCCTAATATAGCCAAATTCTGTCCTAACAGCAAAACTCTGTCCTAATCCAGACAAACTCTGTCCTATCAAAGCCAAACTCCGTTCTATCAAAGCCAAGTTCCGTAGTATCATAGCCAAACACCGTTCTATGAAAGCCAAACTCCGTCCTAACACAACCAAACACAGTCCTAATCCAGCAAAACTCCAGCCCTAACCTAGCCAAACTCCGATCCAACCAAACCAATCTCCGCCCTACCCCCCAAAACTCCGTCCTAACAACGCCAAACTCCGTCGTAACCGATCCAAACTCTCCCCTAACCCATCCAAACTCTCTCCTAAACAAGCCGAACTACGTCCTATCAAAGACAAACTCCGTCCTAAACTAAACAATCTCCGTCCTAACCCAGCCAAACTCCGTCCTAATCCAGCGAAACTCCGTCATAACCCTGCCAAATTCCGTCCTAACTCAGCCAAACTCATTCCTAACCCAGCCAAACACTTCTAACCCACCTAAACACCTTCCTAACCCAGCCAAGCTCCCTCCTAACCCAACAAAACTCCCTCCTATCCCAGCCACAATTCCTCCTAAACCAGCCAAATTCCGCTCCATAACAACCAAACTCCCTCCTAAACCAGGCAAACTCCGCCCTAACCCAAATAAAATCCGACCTATCCCAGCTAAACTCCGCCCTAACCCAGCCAAAATACGCCCTTACCCAGCCAAACTCAGTCCTAACTCAAACTCAGTCCTAACCCAGACAAACTTCGTAACAAAGCCAAACTCCGTCCTCACAAAGTCAAACTCTGTCCTAACAAAGACGAACTCCGTCCTAACCCAGCCAAACTCTGTCCTAACCCAGCCAAACTCTGTCCTAACCCACCCAAACTCTGTCCTAACAAAGCCAAACTCTGTCCTAACCCACCCAAACTCTGTCCTAACAAAGCCAAACTCTGTCCTAACAAAGCCAAACTGTCTTACCCAGCCAAACTCTCCCCATAACCCAGCCAAACTCCGTCCTAACAAAACCAAACTCCCACCCATCAAAGCCAAACTCCATCCTCAGCCAGCTAAACTCCCTCCAAACCCAGCCAAACTCCGCCCTACCACAGCCAAACTCAGCATTACCCAGACAAACTCCGTCCTAACCCAGCCAAACTCCGACCTAACCCAGTCAAACTCCGTCCTAATAAAGCCAAACTCCGTCATAACAAAGCCAAACTCTCCTAACCCAAATAATCTCTATTCCAACGAAGCCAAACTCTGTCCTAACCAAGCCAAACCTTGTCCTAACCAGCCAAACTCTGTCTTAATCCAGACTAACTCTCTCCTAACCCAACCAAACTCTCTCCTAACCCAGCCAAACTATGTCCTAACCCAGCCAAACTCTCTCCTATCCCAGCCAAACTCTCTTCTAACCCAGCCACACTCTCCTAAGCCAGCCAAAATATCTTCTAACTCAGCCACACTCTCCTAAGCCACCCAAAATGTCTTTTAACCCAGCCAAACTCTGTACTAATCCAGCCGAACTGGGTTCTTACCGAACCAAACTCCGTACTAACCCAGGCAAACTACGTAATAACACAGCCAAACACCATCCTAACACAACAAAACTCCGTCTCAAAACAGCCAAACTCTGTCCTATCAAAGCCAAACTGTCCTATCAAGGCCAAACTCTGTTCTATCAAATCCAAACTCTGTCCTATCAAAACCAAAATCCGTCCTATCAAAACCAAACTACGATCTAACCCAGCCAAACTTTGTCCTAACCCAGACAAACTCTGTAATAACCCAGCCAAACTATGTCCAAAGCCAGCCAAACTCATAACCCAGCCAAACTCTTTCCTAACAAAGGCAAACTCTGTCCTAACAAAGCCAAACTCTGTCATAACAAAGCCAAACAGTCGTACCAAAGACAAAATCTGTCCTAACAAAGTCAAACCATCTTCTCAACTCGCCAAACTCCGCCCTAACATAGCCAAACTCCGGCCTATGAAAGCCGCATTCCGTCCTAACAAAGATAAACTGCGTCCTAACAAAACCAAACTCCGTTCTAAACCAGCCAAACTCCATCCTAACATAGCCAAGCTCTCTCCTAAAAGCCAAAGCCCCTCCTAACCTAGACAAACTCCGTCCTAACCCACACAAACTCCCCCTAACCCAAACAAACTCCGTCCTAACCTACCCAAACTCCGCCCTAACCAAGCCAAACTCCGTCCTAAGAAAGCCAAACTGCGTCCTAACCCAGCCAAATTGCGTCCTAACCCAGCCAGACTTCGTCCTAACCCAGCCAAACTCCGTCCTAACAAAGCAAAACTCCGTCCTAAAAAAGCCAATCACCGCCCTAACAAAGCCAATCTCCGTCCTAACAAAGCCAAACTCCGTCCTAACAAAACAAAACTCCGTCCCACCTCCAGTCAATCTCCGTCCTAACCCAGCCAAATTCTGTCCTAACCCAGCCAAACCCCGTCGTAATACACCCGGAACCCATCTTAATCAAGCCAAACTCTTTCCTAAACCAACGAAACTCTGTCCTAACAAAGCGAAACTCTGTCCTAACATAGTCAAACTGTCCTTACAAAGCCAAACTGTCCTATCCCATCCAAACTCTGTCCTAATCTAGACAAAAACTGTCCTAACAAAGCCAAACTCCGTACTAACCCAGCCAAACTCCGTAATAACCGAGCCAAACTCCGAACTAACCCAGTCAAACTCCGTCATAATACAAACTCTGCCCTATCAAAGCCAAACTCAGTCCTATCAAAGTTAAACCCTGTCATATCAAAGCCAAACTCCGACCTAACACAGCCTAACAGCGTCCTAATCCAGCAAAAGTCTGTCCTAACCCAGCCAAACTCTGTCCAAACAAAGCCACACTGTCCTAATACAGCCAAACTGCATCCTAACACGGACAAACTCTCCAAACAGACAAACTCTGTCCTAACGCAGCAAATCTCCGTCCTACCACAGCCAAACTCTGTTCTATCAAAAAAAAATCTGTTCGATCGAAGCCAAACTCTGTCCCAACAAAGCCAAACAGTCCTAACAAAGCCAAACTGCGTCCGAACCAAGCCGAAATCTGTCCTAACCCAGCCACACTCCGTCCTAACCCAAACAAACTCCGTCCTAACCCAGGCAAACTCCGTCCTAACAAAGCCAAACACCGTAATAACAACACCAAAATCTGTCCTAAACCAGCCAAGCTCTGTCCTAACGAAGACAAGCTGTGTCCTAAAAAACCCAAGCTCTGTCATAACAAATCCAAACTGTCCTAATAAAGACAAACTCTGTCCTAACAAAGTCAAACTCCGCCCTATCCCAGCCAAACTCCGTTCTAACACAACCAAACGCCGTCCTAACCCAGCCAAACTCCCTCCTAACTCAGGCAAACTCCCTCCTAACCCAGCCAAACCCCGTAATAACCCACCCAAGCTTCGTACTAACCCAGCCAAACTTCGTACTAAACCAGCTAAACTCCGTACTAACAGATACAAACTCCGTCCCAACAAAGTCAAACTCAGTCCTAACAAAGCCAAACTCTGTCCTAACAAGGCCAATCCCCGTCCTAACAAAGCCAATCTCCGTCCTTACAATGCCAATCTACGTCCTAAAAAAGCGAAACTACGTCCTAAAAAACCAAACTACATCATAACCCAGGTAAACCACGTACTATGCCAGCCAAACTCCGGCCTAACACAACCAAACCCCGTCCCAACCCAGCCAAACTCTGTCCTAATTCAGCTAAACTGTCCCAACGCATCAAAACGCAGTCGTAACAAAGCCAAACTGCCCTAACAAAGCCAAACTGTACTAACAAAGACAAACTCTGTCCTAACAAAGCCAATCTCTGTCCTAACAAAGCCAAACTCTGTCCTAATCCAGACAAACTCTCTCCTAACCCAGCCTAACTGTGTAATAACACACCCATACCGTCCTAACCAGCCAAACTCTGTCCTAACCCAGCCAAACTCCCCTAACACAAACACTCTCCTAACCCAGCCAAACTCTCTCCTAACACAGCCAAACTCTCCCCTAAACATTGCAAACTCTCTCCTAATCCAGCCATAATATATCCCAACCCTGCCAAATGTCTTCTAACACAGACAAACTCCGTTCTAACAGCCAAACTCCGTACTAACCCAGCCAAACTTTCTCCTAACCCAGCCAAACTCTCCTAACCCAGCAAAACTTGGTCCTATCAAAACAACATCTGTCCTATCAAAGCCAATACCTGTCATTTCAAAGCCAAACTCCGGCCTATCAAAGCCAAACTCCGCCCTATCAAAAGCCAAACTACGTCCCAACCCTGACAAACTCCATTCTAATCCAGCCAAACTCTGTCCTAACACAGCCAAACTTTGTCCTAACCCAGCCAAACTCAGTCCTAACCCAGCCAAACTCTCTCCTAACAAAGCCAAACTCTATCCTAACAACGCCAAACTCTGCCCTAACAAAGCCAAATTATCTCCTAACCCAGCCGAACTATCTTTTAACCCCGCCAATCTCCGTCCTAACCCAGTCAAACCACGTCTTTTCAAACCCAAACTCCGTCCTGACAAAGCCAAACTCCGGCCTAACAAAGCCAAAGTCCTCCCTAAAACAGCCAAACTCCGTCCCAACACAAACTCTCTCCTAACAAACTCTCTCCTAACAGCCAAATTCCATCCCAACCCTGCCAAACTCTCCCCTAACCCAGCTAAACTCCCTCCTAACCCAGACAAACTCCCTCCTAACCCAGCCAAACTCCCTCGTAACCCAAACTCCGTCCTAATCCAGCAAAATTCCGTCGTAACCAAACGAAACTCCGTCCTAACCAAGACAAACTGCGTCCTAACCAAGCCAAACTGCGTCCTAACCAAGCCAAACTGCGTCCAAATACAGTCAAACTCCTTCCTAACCCAGCCGAACTACGTCCTAACAAAGCCAAACTCCGTCCTAAAAAAGACTTTCACCGTCCTAACAAAGCCAATCTCCGTCCTAACAAAGCCAAACTCGGTCCTTAAAAAGTCAAACTCCGTCCTAATACATTCAAACTCCGTCCTAACCCAGCCGAACCCCGTCTTAAACCAGCCAAACCCAAACTTAACCCAGGCAAACTCTCCTCATCCCCTTCAAACTCCCTCATAACCCTGCCAAACTCCCTCCGAATCCAGCCAAACTCTCCTAACCCAGCCAACCTCCGTCCTAACCCAGCAAACTCCGTCCTAACCCAGACAAACTCTCACCTAACCCAGCCAAACTCTCATAACCCAGCCAAACTCCGTCATATCAAAGCCAAACTCCGTCCTATCAAAGCCAAACTCTGTCCTAACCCACCCAAACTCCCTCCCAACCCAGCCAAACTCACTCCTAACCCAGCCAAACTACCTCCTAACCCAGCCACACTCAATCCTAACACCGCCAAACTCCGTCCTAATTCAACCAAACTCCGTCATAACCCAGCCAAACTACATCCTAACCCAAGAAAACGCCGTCTAAATCCAGCCAAACTCCGTCCTAACAAAGCCAATCTCCGTTCTAAAGCCAAACTACGTCCGAACCCAGGCAAACCCCGTCCTAACCCAGCCAAACTCCGTAAAAACAAAGCCAAACTCCGTCCTAACAAACACAAACTCCATCCTAACCAAGCCAATATGCCCTAACCGTGCCAAACTCTGTTTCAATCCAGCCAAAGTCAGTCCTAATCCAGCCAAACTCAGTCCCAACAAAACCAAACTCCGTCCTAACAAAGCCAAACTGTCGTAAACCAGCCAAACTCCCTCCTAACCGAGCCAAACTGTACTAACTCAACCAAACTGTCCTAACCCAGCCAAACGCCTTCCCAACAAAGCCAAACTCCGTCCCAACAAAGCCAAAATCCGTCCTAGGGAGGCCAAACTCTGACCTAACCAAGCAAAACTATCTTCTAACCCAGCCAAACTCTGCCCTAACACAGCCAAACTCCGTCCTAACCCAGGCAAACTCCTTCCTAACAAAGCCAAACTCCGTCATAACAAAGCAAAACACCGTCATAACCCAACCATACTCCGTCCTAACCCACCCAAACTCCGTCCGAACTCAACCACTGTGTCCTAACGCAGCCAAACTCTGTCCTAACCCAGCCAAACGCCGTCTTAACCAACACAAATTCAGTACTAAGAAAGCCAAACTCCGTTCTAAAAAAGACAAACGCTGTTCTAACCCAGCCAAACTCTTAGGTAGCCCAGCCAAACTGTCCTAACCCAACCAAACTCTGTCCTAACCCAGTCAAACAATGTCCTAACAAAGCCAAACACCGTCCCAACAAAGCCAAACTCCGACCTAACAAAGCCAAACTGTTGTAACCCAGCAACCTCCGCCGTAACTCAGGCAAAATCCGCCCTACCCGAAACAAACTCCGACCTAACCTAGCCAAACTCCGACCTTTTCCAGCCAAACTCCGTCCTAACTCAGCCAAACTCCGTCCTAACAAAGGCAAAATCCGTCTTTACAAAGCAAAACTACGTAATAACAAAGCCAAACTCCGTCAAAACATAGCCACACTCCGTCCTAACACAAACAAACTCCGTCCTAAGAAAGCCAAACTCTGTTCTAATCCAGCAAAAATCTGTCCTAACCCTGCCAAAGTCTCTCATAAACCAGCCAAAATCTCTCCTAAACCAGCCAAACTCTTAACAGCCAAATTATATCCTAACATAGCCAAATTCTGTCCTAACAACAAAACCAGTCAAACTCTGTCCTATCAAAGACAAACTCCGTCCTATCAAAGCCAAGCTCCGTCTTATCAAAGCCAAACACCGTTCTATGAAAGACAAACTCCGTCCTAACCCAGCCAAATACCGTCCCAATCCAGCCAAACTCCGCCATAACCCAAACAAACTGCATACTTACCCAGCCAAACTCCGTCCCAACCAAGCCAAACTCCGTCCTAACCCACCAAAACTCCGTCCTAACATAGCCACACTCCGACCTAACCCAGCCAAACTCTCCCCTAACCCATTCAAACTGTCTCCTAACCCAGCCAAACTCCGTCCTATCAAAACCAAACTCAGTCCTAAACCAACCAATCTCCGTCCTAACCCAGCCAAACTCAGTCCTAACAAAGCCAAACTCCGTCCTAACCTTGCCAAATTCCGTAATAACTGAGCCAAACTCATTCCTAGCCAAGCCAAACACTTCTAACCTACACAAACACCATCCTAAACCCAGCCAAACTCTCTCCTAACACAGCCAAACTCCCTCCTAACACATCCAAACACCCTGCTCCTAACCCAGCCAAGCTCCCTGCTAACCCAGCCACACTCTCTCCTATCCCAGCCACAATTCCCCCTAACCAAGCCAAATTCCGCCCTATGCCAACCAGACTCTTTCCTAACCAGGCAAACTCCGCCCTAACCCAAACAAAATCCGTCCTATCCCAGCCAAACTCCGCCCTAACCCAGCCAAAATACTCCCTAACCCAGCCAAACTCCGTCCTAACAAAAAATCAATCCTAACCCAGCCAAACTCCTTCCTAACAAAGACAAACTCCGTCCTAACTAAGCCGAACTCAGTCCTAACCCAACCAAACTCTGTCCTAACCCAGCCAAACTCCATTCTAAAAAAGCGAAAGTCTGCCCTAACAAAGCCAAACTGTCTTAACCAGCGAAACTCAGTCCTAACCAAGCCAAACTCCGTCCTAACAAAATCAAACTACGTCCCATCAAAGCCAAACTCCGTCCTCATCCAGCCAAACTCCCTCCTAACCCAGCCAAACTCTGCCCTACCCAAGCCAAATTCAGCATTTAACCAGCCAAACTCCATCCTAACCCAGCCAAACTCCGACCTAACCCAGTCAAACTCCGTCCTAATAAAGCCAAACTCCGTTCTAACAAAACCAAACTCTCCTAACCCAACCAAACTATTCCAACCAAGTCAAACTCTGTCCTAACTCAGCCAAACCTTGTCCTAACCAGGCTAACTCTATCCTAATCCAGCCAAACACTCTTCTAACCCAACCAAACTTTCTGCTAACCCATCCAAACTCTCCCCTAACCCAGCCAAACTCTCTCCTAACCCAGCCACACTCTCTCCTAACCCAGGCAAAATGTCTTCTAACCCAGCCAAACTCTGTACTAATCCAGCCGAACTCCGTTCTAAACCAGCCAAACTCCGTACTAAACCAGGCAAACTGCGTAATAACGCAGCCAAACTCCATCCTAACAGCCAAACTCCGTCCCAACACAGCCAAACTCTGTCCTATCAAAGCAAAACTCTGTCCTATCAAAGACGAACTCTGTCCTATCAAATCCAAACTCCGTCCTATCAAAGCCAAACTCCATCCTATCAAAGCCAAACTACGTCCTAAACCATCCAAACTTCGTCCTAACCCAGTCAAACTGTAATAACCCAGCCAAACTATGCCCAAATCCAGCCAAACCGTCATAACCCAGCCAAACTCTGTCCTAACAAAGGCAAACTCTGTCCTAACAAAGCAAAACTCTGTCGTAACAAAGCAAAACTGTATTAACCAAGCCAAAATCTCTTCAAACAAAGCAAAACTATCTCCTAAACCCGGCAAACTCCGCCCTAACCTAGTGAAACTCCGTCCTATCAAAGCCAAACTCCGTCCTAACAAAGCTAAACTCCGTCCTAACAAAGCCAAACTACGTTCTAAACCAGCCAAACTCCGTCCTAACACAGTCAAACTCTCTCGTAACAGCCAAACTCCCTCCTAACCTAGACAAACTCCTTCCTAACCCACACAAACTGCCTCCTAACCCAAACTCCGTCCTAACCAAGCAAAACTACGTCCTAACTAAGCCAAACTCCGTCCTAACAAAGCCAAACTGCGTCCTAACACAGCCAAATTGCGTCCTAACCCAGCCAGACTCCGTCCTAACCCAGCCAAACTCCGTCCTAACAAAGACAAACTCTACCCTATCAAAGATAAACTCTGTCCTATCGAAGCAAAACTTTACTATAAAAAACAAACTCCGTCCATCCCAGCCAAACTGCGTCCTAATGCAGCCAAACTGTCCTAACCCAGCCAAAATCTGTCCTAACAAAGCCACACTCTGTCCTAATAAAGCCAAACTCTATTCTAAAAAAGCCAAACACTCCTAACAGGCAAACTCTCTCCTAACGCAGCCAATCTCCGTCCTATCACAGACAAACTCTCTTCTATCAAAGACAAACTCTGTTCGATCAAAGGCTAACTCTGTCCTAACAAAGCCAAACAGTCCTAACAAAGCCAAACTGCGTCGAAACCAAGCCAAACTCTGTCCTAACCCAGCCACGCTCCGTCCTAACCCATCCAAACTCCGCCCTAACCCAGCTAAAATCCGTCCTAACAAAGCCAAACTCCTTCCTAACAAAGCAAAACACCGTCCTAACAACGCCAAACTCTGTCATAAGCCACCCGAGCTCTGTCCTAACAAAGACAAGCTGTCCTAACAAAGCCAAGCTCTGTCCTAACAAATACAGACTTCCCTAATAAAGACACTCTGTCCTAACAAAGCCAAACTCCGTCCTATCCCAGCCAAACTCCGTCCTAACACAACCAAACACCGTCATAACCCAGCCAAACTCCTCCAAACCCAGGCAAACACCCTCCTAACCCAGCCAAACACCTTACTAACCCAGCGAAGCTCGGTACTAACCCAGCCAAACTTCGTACTAAACCAGCCAAACTCCGTATTAACCCATGAAAACTCCGTCCCAACAAAGCCAAACTCAGTCCTAACAAAAGCCAAACTCTGTCTTAAGAAATAAAAAACTCTGTTCTAACAAAGCCAAACTCCGTCCTAACAAAGCTTAACTCCGTCTTAAAGTCAGCCAAACTCCGTCCTAACGCAGCCAAACTCCGTCCTAACCCAACCAAACTCTGTCCTAAACCACCCAAACTGTCCTAACAGGGCCAAACTGTGTCCTAAAAAAGCTAAACTCCGTCCTAACAAGGCCAATCTCCGTCCTAACAAAGCCAAACTCCGTTCTAACAATGCCAATCTCAGTCCTAAAAAAGCGAAACTACGTCCTAACAAACCCAAACTACGTCCTAACCCAGCCAAACCACGTCCTAACCCAGCCAAACTCCGTCATAACCCAACCAAACAGTCCTTACCCAGCCAAACTGTCCTAACCCAGCCAAAATGTCCTAACCCCACAAACCTCAGTCATAACAAAGCCAAACTGTCCTAACAAAGCCAAACTGTACTAACAAAGACAAACTCTGTCCTAACAAAGACAATCTCTGTCTTAACAAAGCCAAAATCTGTCCTAATCCAGAAAAACTATCTCCTAACCCAGCCAAAATCTTTGCTAACCCACCCAAACCCTGCCCTTATAAGCCGAACTCTGTCCTAACCTAGCCAAACTCCCCTAACCCAAAAATATTCTCATAACCCAGCCAAACACTCTCCTAACACATCCAAACTCTCTCCTACACCATCCAAACTCTCTCCTAACCCAGACATAATTTCTCATAACCCAGGCAAAATGTCTTTTAACCCAGCCAAACAACGTTCTAACGCAGCCAAACTCCGTACCAACCTAGCCAAACTCTCTCCTAACCCAGCCAAACTCTCCTAACCCAGCAAAACGTGGTCCTATCAAAGCCAAAATCTGTCCTATCAAAGCCAAACTCTGTCCTATCAAAGCCAAACTTCGGCCTATCAAAGCCAAACTCCGTCCTATCAAAGCCAAACTACGTCCCAACCCAACCAAACCCCGTCCTAACCCAGCCAAACTGTCCTAACACAGCCAAGCTCTGTCCTAACCCAGCCAAACTCAGTCCTAACCCAGCCAAACTCTCTCCTAACAAAGCCAAACTATCCTATCAAAGCCAAAATCTGTCCTAACAAAGACAAATTATCTCCTAAACCCGCAAAACTATCTCATAACCCCGCCAAAATATCTCTGAACCCCGCCAATCTTCGTCCTATCCCACCCAAATTCCGAATTTTTAAACCCAAACTCCGTCCTAACAAAGCCAAACTCCGGCCTAACAAAGCCAAACTCCTTCCTAACACAGCCAAACTCCGTCCCAACACAAGACAAACTCTCTCCTAACAGACAAACTCTCCCCTATGAGCCAAACTCCATCCTAACCCAGCCAAACAATCTCCTAACCCAGCTGAACTCCCTCCTAATCCAGCCAAACTCCCTCCTAAACCCGCCAAACTCCCTCCTAACCCAAACTCCGTCCTAATCCAGCAAACCTCCGTCGTAACCAAAACAAACTCCGTCCTAACCAAGCCAAACTCCGTCCTAACCAAGCCAAACTACGTCCTAACCAAGCCAATCTGCGTCCTAATCCAGCCAAACTCTGTCCTAATCCAGCCCAATTACGTCCTAACAAAGCCAAACTCCGTCCTAACAAAGCCTTTCACTGTCCTAACAAAGACAATCTCCGTCCTAACAAAGCCAAACTCGGTCCTTAAAAAGCCAAACTCTGTCCTAACCCATCCAAACTCCGTCCTAACCCAGCCAAACCCCGTTCTAAACCAGCCAAACCAAATCTTAAACCAAGCAAACTCTGTCCTCATCCCAGCCAAACTCCCTCATACCCCTCCCAAACTCACTCCGAACCCAGCCAAACTCTCCTAACCCAGCCAAACTCTCTCC
>Ga0268261_10000856_pt1 | contig 20130 bp, 3 predicted proteins | sample TergutNc150P1_FD_190353 | JGI IMG/M metagenome (GOLD analysis project Ga0268261, IMG submission 190353) | Nasutitermes corniger P1 segment gut microbial community from laboratory colony in Florida, USA - Nc150 P1 (SPAdes) (version 2) | ecosystem: Host-associated > Arthropoda: Insects > Digestive...
AAGCTTGAATCCTGAGCGGTGGGGATCACTGTTGGTTCAAGAGAATTACCAGGAAGAATAGGCCTGTGACAAGAGACATAATAATAATAATAATAATAATAATAATAATAATAATAATAATAATAATCCAAGTAATGCCCAACCTGCAGAAATTAGGACAATAAGTAGAGTGAAGTGTAGGGTTGATAGGATAAGTGAAAAAAGATAATAAAATAAAAAGTGAAGTGAAGTGAAGTGAAATGGTGAGAAGTTCTTTAGGGCAGTGAAGGGGTTCATTATTTTGGAAATAAGTTTGGAGATGGGATCTGCACTGTGTCTAGTTTAGCGGTGTGAGGTGAAATAGAACGATAGGAAATGTAAATGCGTAAAGCTAAATGAAAGGGTAGTGAAGTGTAAATGAGAGGATGTGAAGTGTCGATAAGTGTAGTGAAGTGTAGTTGGGTGAAGTGCGGTGAAGTGTAGAGAAGTGTAGTGAAGTGTAGTTGAGTCAAGTGTGGTGAAGTGTAGCGAAGTGTAGTGAAGTGTAGTTGAGTGAAGTGTGGTGAAGTGTAGCGGAGTGTTGCAGTATAGTGATGGTCTTAGTAATAAGGTGTCAAACATTATTAGAAGACTTATGGACAATATGAAGTTGCTGCTTATATGTATTTTACGAGTACTATTATCACATTCCTTCATATTCTTTAGTTTCTATTTTTTATCAATGTATATATGGTTTTATTCCTGTATTTTTTATTGTTATGACTATGTATTCTCATTGTATGTTTATGTCTGACTACCCTGACTGAGGTTTTTACGTGCTTTTTCCTCAGTTGTAACGCAAATGCCAGGGTAAAACCCGCAAAGACGGGGCACGGCCCGCACTCCTCCTAATTTTTGTGTTGTTCTATGTATTTGTGTGTTGTTCTATGTATTGTTTGTTTTGTGACGTTCTCTGTATTGTTTGTGTACTAAACTACTGCCACCGGCTGGCTACCCAATTGCAGTTAACTATATCATATCACATATCACAAACAAAGGTTCTTTTCGCCACTGATTCAGAAACCCGTAATAATGATTGTAACCAGCAGTTCGGGTTCGAACATTAAATATGTCGATTATGAGATCTAATTATTTACTTTGGCATATAAACGGGAGTAGACGTTTACAACGTTTAACTTTAGAAATTTGTGGAGAGAAGTTTGTTTTGGGAGAAGGCTGGCAACATATCACTTCAAAGCGGATGGACATGTTACGGTGTTTGTCCGTGAAATCCGATTCTAGACCTTTCTTACGGTCATAATTCGTCCCAGGGAACGTTACACAGTAAATCACCCCAAGGGGTTTGTTTGTTGCAAACTTGGGGTTGCTGAACTCAAATTAGAGCCCTCGTTCGCGCTGACTGGGGACGGCAAAATTCACATTTTGCCCAATGAGAATATTTTGCATTTTGGGGGGATGATTTCTTTGTGTGCAGCCGAGGAAGTCAGCACGGATGCAGACACTTGTTTTGGTACACCGGAGTCTGAAGGACGCGTTATTTTATAATTTTTACAAAATTTCACCAACAAATATTTATAGTCCAAATTAAGGTATCAATACAAGAAGGTATAGCGAAGTGATAATTATTTTCCATAGACGTCCAAGAAAAATTGTTAATTTCGAAATTGGTGATCAGAGTGTTTCACGTGTGAATATAAACTGAAGTAACGAAATATCATCCTGAAGTGATAGCTGCCACTTGCCTCGCTCTGCCATCACTGTCAGCACAGTGTATTGAACTAATGACATTACCTGTTTACGTGAAATAAATCTACAAGGATCAGTGAAACGATTTTCTTTGCGGACTCACTGGTGCAGTGCATACTGGCGCAAGGATGCCTCCATGCAATATGCCCACTGAGGGTAAGACCTCATCTCGCCGAACCTCAGCTGCCCCCCCTCACACAACCGAGATGAACGGAAACATGACTCTGCTTGTTACACAGTGACAAACCAATCATGTTGAATCAAGTTGCAGCGCTTCTAACTTTACTATTATCTCAGCCGAAGCAAAGACTAAAATAACTGAGGTTTTTCGTGGTGTTTCTTACTCACTCCTGATTAAGGACGGAATGTTGATTTAGGTTTCACCAAAATTTAGGTTTCTCCCACAATGATCCAGTTGAGTATCCTCTATCATTGTGTATTATACGGTCTTCATTACACTGGTCAACACACAAAATGTATCCGTAACCAAAATAGTTGATTCCTCTTCAATTCAATGTGTTGAATCCAAATATGGCATTAAAATTCAATTCTTGGCTCTAGTTGTCATGATACATGAAGTGTGGCTTAATTCGTAAAATAGTTACTTGGGAAGGGATACATGTGTCAGCACTGCGCTCCCAGACGGTGAGTAATGATGTTTGCTGAGTGGTCACACTTCTATTCCTGTTGGTCATTCAGTACATAATAAGGAGTCATATGAGAACATGAAGATTCTGATGGAAGCCATTAATTACGATAAATTCAAACGGCAAATCTATGGTGATCTAAAAGTGATTGCCTTACAACTCGGACTGCAACAAGAATTCACAAAATATTGCTGCTTCATTTGTGAATGGGACAGCAGAGCTCTGTCTCTTCATTACTCAAAAAAGGATTGGACTGCCAGAAAATCTCTGGAACAACCAGAAATCATGAATGTGGAAAATCAACCACTAGTGGAACCGAGTAAAATTTTGTTGCCTTCCTTGCATTTAAAGTTTGGTCTGATGAAAAATTTTGTAAAGACCATGAACCAAGAAGAAGCTGCCTTTACTTACTTACGAGAAAAGTTTCCCAGACTAAGTGAGGCAAAACTGAAAGAAGTTATTTTCATTTGTCCACAAATACGAGACTTTATCAAGGACGAATACTTCGACAAGCTCCTTCAAGGCGACGAAGAGGAGGCTTCGGACAGTTTTAAATTTGTAGTAAAAGGATTTTTGGGAAACAGAAGGGCTCAAGACTATGAGGAGCTTGTAAACAACCTTTTGCTGAGCTACCAGACATTAGGCTGCAACATGTCACTAAAAATACACTTTCTTCATTCGTATTTGGATTTTTTCCCAGAGAAATGTGGTGCAGTGAGTGATGAACACGAAGAACGTTTTCATTTCTTCAATTGAAAAGAGATATCAAGGGAAATGGAACTGTGCTATGCTCGCCGACTACTGCTGGACTTTGGCAAGGGATACCCCTACCATGGAATACAAGCGACAGGCAAAAAAAAAAAAAAAATACGTACATGATTTTGTGTGTGTTAAATAATTAACTTACATGAAAAAATTGTGCAGATGTTCAATTTATGTTGTAAATATTATGCCTAAACAGAATAAGTCTACTAAACACATTCTTTTCCACTGGATAGTATTTAGTTTTTTATTTAATACACCTTTCCGTATAATGTTTCAACCTATTTCGTAAAATATTATAGTACTAGCATAATTTTAAAACTAGAGGCAAGTAATTTTTATGTCCCTTTTCTAACTTCATAGATGCAAACAAATAAATTAATAATATATTCATCACAGATACATTTTTTTTTTAGATTTGTTGTCCAGTGTTATTAACAGCACAGTTAAATAAACATAGAATGGGATGATTGCTGGCTCTGTTCCAATCAATCCGTTCACCATCAGTCGTGCGCCAGTGGCGAGCATGCAGGAGTGACAAACTGACAATACCGGACAATCACAAATTAATGCAAAAATTGGCCACAGAATTCCCTTCTTTTTCCGCTTGGGTAATAAACACAGATATGATTCTGATTTATGCATCCGATTGTAAATACCACTCGTGCCCGAACTTTCAAATTCTAAAATAATAACGCACTTCCACAGCAAAGTATGAAGACACACGTGTCGATACTGTAGAATTCCGCAGTTTTCACCCATATTTTGCTAACTACCGATGCCTGTTACACACATGTGTCTAAATTATTATCCTATATACATGTTTCCCTTATTTACTTACTTAGTTACTCACTCACTCACTCACTCACCCACCTACTTACTTACTTACTTACTTACGTACTTACTTACTTACTTACTTACTTACTTACTTACTTACTTACTTACTTACTTACTTACTCCATGGAGCAGAGTCCTACTTGAGAAACTGGCCGGTTCTCAGCCAGTCAAGAAATTTCCCACATGTCATGGAATTCCAAAGTTCATTACCACATTTACAAGTGCCAGCCACCTGTCCTTATACTGAATCAGATCGATCCAGTTCATGTCCCCCATCCCACTTCTTAAAGATAAATCTTAATATTACCATCCCATCTACGCCTGGGTCTTCCGAGTGGTCTCTTTCCTTCAGGTTTCTCTACCAGAACCCTTTATACGCCTCTCCTCTCTCTCATAAGTGCTACATATCCCGCACATCTCATTCTTCTCGATTTCATCACTCGAACAATACTGGGTGAGGATTACAGGTAATTAAGCTCCTCTTTATGTAGTTTTCTCTACTCCTTTGTTATCTCGTCCCTCTTAAGCCTAAATATTCTCCTCAACACCTTTCTCTCCAACACCCTCAGCCGACGTTCCTCCCTCAATGTGAGTGACCAAGTTTCACACCCATACAAAACAACAGGCAAAATTATAGTTCTGTATATCTTAATCTTTAAATTTCTGGGTAGAAAACTGGAAGACAGAAGATTCTGCACCGAATAATAGCAAGCATTCTCTTACTTCAATCTGCTCTTAACTTCTTCCTGAATAGAATTTCGATTTGTTAATGTTCCATGTTTTCCCTCTACTGTCTAAAGGTTTCTTGTAGTTTCATTTTATTCTGTTTCGTACAGAAGTTTATCAACCTGTTTCATTTAATATGCTCATGTTATGAAATTTTCCGTAGTTCAGATTATTTAGTATCGAACGGCAGGATGTCAGGAATAATAAATTAGAAGCATCGCAAACGGAAGTGGTCGTGGCCTAACTTGACATATTGTTCCATTATTTGTTTGGGGGCGTGAGAGAAGCTACGAAGAAACTCAAAGGAGATGATAAGAGAAAAAACACCGAATGTAATATAATCGAGGAATGGTGACTGGTCGACTAGAACGTTTGACACTTACTTCTTCTTTAGTTTTTCTATCAAAGGGTCTTTTACTTGCAGACAACAATCTAAAAAAATAAGGATGCTCGGCACTCTCTTTTTTTGAGGGTCTGAATCCAATGGCAGTGGTGACATTCGCACCTGTCAAGTTACTGCTATTTTGTATACTGCTAATGGAAGCCTGGGAAGTCAAAATAAAAACTGTTGAGTACGAATGGCGACAGTAATTTTGGTCTGCTATCTGTCTCGTGTCTGGTGTTCAGCGGTGTTGTTAAGGATTTAGTTCTTATGGCATGTGGGGCAATATCACTGGGTAAATAACTACAGATGCACCTTCAAAACGTCCACCTCAGGAACATTCGTCAACGTATTAGAGATTACTTGAATTCAAAATTACGGTTGTGTGGAAGTCCGATCATATTTTAAATATCAAATTATTCAGAATTTTCATTGACATAATCCTTCCGGCCGTACTATGGCCCTAGGGTCGACTCAGCCTCTAACAGAAATTAATATCAGGAATATTTCCCGGGTGGTAAAGATTGCCGGTGCGTAGGGCTTAAAAACATGCCACCTTCAAGTGCCGATTGTCTTGAAATGTGAGAGCCTCAAGATGCTGGAACCCTCAGAGCCTGTCCAGGCCTGTACAGGCTTTACCTTGCTTGCGATATACCTATTAAATTATATTCTATCTCAACTAACAGCACATTAGTAGAGCTATAGAATAACACAACTTGTACTGTGTTATTAAATTGGAACTATTTATGATATTATATATTTATTAACTGCAATTGGGTTGTCACCCGGTGGCAGTACACGTTTACACACAAACAATACAGAAAACAACACAAATAACAAATAATTTGGAAGAGTGCGGGCCGTGCCCCGTCTTTGCGAGTTTTACCCTGGCATGAACTGAGGAAAAAGCACAGAAAAACCTCAGTCAGGGTAAGAAAAATCTCAGACAGGTTAATAAAAACCTCAGTCAGTATACAGTATACATATTACCAAAACACCCACACATTACAAAACAATATAGAACCACCACAGTACAAATTAAAACAAACACAGTGCAAGATATACCCAAATGAATGAGTCACAATATAATCAAATGCCCGCAGTATAAAGTCACCCTAATGCACATAGCAACTTTATCCACAAGAACTTCACCGTAACTCACTTCACTTCATTTTAAAATAAAATAACTTCACATAAATCACGACAGTTCACCCCACATCACTACAATTCACATCACTTCGCTTTTTGCACTCAATCCCCACTTGAATTCCCTTGCTTGTAACTACATTCTTTACCATCTTTCTAAACGTGCTTGGTTTACAGGGGAAAGACGCTAGTAAGCTTGCAGGTAATTAATGGCTTTTAATGGTCCTATTTACGAAAATATTTACCAACATCTGTTCTTAGTTTCCTAGTCCTAAGTTTCCGATTATGATCGCCCCTACTCAGGCAGCATAAATAAAAGGTAAATTAATACATGTGTAATTTCGGACCGAAATGAGCTCTGTTATATTATTATCAACAAAGAGACCTTTGTAGTTCTGAAGATCACTGTACATTGCTGAACTTCACAGCGAGCCTGCAAACACGTACACAGTACTTACTTCCTTTAATTGTCTCAGAAGCATACGACTGACGACGACATGCCTCAACACAGAGAATGTGCAAGACATCTGCTTCACGTAACTTTTCTTTCAAACTTTTCACTCTGATAAACATTTAACATTCGTCCAGTAACGCCTTAATATATTCAAGTAACACGTGCTTTAAAATTAAAATTTACATTTACATATAAAATAACTCAACGCTGTTATTAAGACTGGCCGATGTCAAATGTCATGAGAACCTCGTCAGCAGGTCCCGAAAAATTTCATTCACGTAGAGAACATTTCGACTGCATAATGAGGAGCTGAATGATCTGTACCCATTACCCAGTATTGTGCGGGTGGTAAAATCGAGACGAATGAGATGGGCAGGGCATGTGGCGCGTATGGGGGAGGTTAGAGGTGTCCACAGGGTGTTGGTGGGGAAGCCTGAGGGGAAGGGGCCATTGGGGAGACCAAGACGTAGATGGGAGGGTAATATTAAGATGGATCTTCAGGAAGTTGGATGGGGTCGTGGGGACTGGATGGAGTTGGCTCAGGATAGGGACAAATGGCGGGCACTTGTGGGTACGGTGAGGGACTTTCGGGTTCCATAAATGCGGAGAATTTCTTGACTAGCTGCAAAGTTTACTGATTAGCGTCTCAAGAAGGACTCTGATCCATGGAGTAAGTAAGTATGTAAGAGAACATTTCGAACAGACTGTCCACAGGGGTTCAGAAATCGCCAAATTTATGTAATCGACGCCTGTTATTTGTGCTTAAGCCACCTAAAGAATAATTTTCAACATTACTGGTAACTTGGGCTGACTGAAAGAAAAATTACATTGAATTAAATTCAAAGGTGTTAATTACGCGAAATGAATAAGCAAATATTTGAAAAGAGGCGATCTATACATATTTCGGTTGTTCCGCCATTTACTTAGAAGGAACTGAGAAAGGTCAAAAGATACCATTTGCAAGACAGCAAATATTCCGGTCGAAATCTGGAAGGACTTACCAACACTCATTATTTTTAGGGACAAGCGTGCAGATTAATTAGTAACCCTTAACATCACTCCCTAAGATTAACATATTTGGGCCTAACTACCTAACTGCATACAGCAGAGTCCTTCTCAAGAGGCTAAGAGTTCCTCAGCCAGTCAAGAAATTCCCCGCATTATACGGAACCCGGAAGCTCTTTACCCTATCCTGAACCAGATCAATCAATTCTATGCCCCCAATCCCACTTGTTGAAGATCCATTTTAGTATTATCCTGCCATCTATGCCGGCTTCTTCAAAGAGATCTCTTTCCACCATGTTTTCCCATGAAAACCCTGCATGGAGATCTCACCCCATGCATGTTATATAACCGGCCCATCCCATTCTTCTTGATTTGAACACTTTATCTGGGTCCAAGGGAAATCGGTGAATACATTAAAAAAACTAATAAAAAGATACTCAAACAAACAGCCATCAACCAAAGAGAATCATTACTTAACTGGAAGATGGTCGTTGTTAAGTTTGAAGAAAAATTATAAACCATGGAATTCTGTGATGTTTCGTAATTACAGTATTTGATGAACATATTTAAAATAACCTTAATTGTGTGAACACACTTGTGAGGTCACGCAATTCGCTCTCACTAGCAAGACAACATTACTGCGTACAGAGAAATATTACTTTCGGATGCACCTCTGGAAGTGAGTATCAAGACGAGTTGGGGAACACATTTCTGAAAGCGGTTTTGGGTCGAGACGTGTTGTGGAACACATCTGTGTAGGCGGTTTTGTGTCGAGACGTGTTGGGGAACACATCTGTGTAGGCGGTTTTGTGTCGAGAATTGTTGGGAACACAATGGTAAAGGCGGTTTTGTGTCGCTAAAACAAAACAGCTTTCGGACTTTGAAGGAAATGAGATATACAAAGACCACAATAACAGTTTTTGAAAATACGCCTACTCCAAATCGACGTACACCTTCCCAGTTTTGCCCAACAATAAAATAACCAAATTGTAAATTTATGTATGAAGTAACATTTCAAGGTTCATTCGTATCTTTGCATCCAGGGCCTGCTTAGATTTAATGTAGCAGGAACACATGCTTCATGTTGGCTCACGATTGTTCACATATTGTGTTACTGGCATCTGTTACTGTACTGCTATGAAGAACCTATAAAATGATTTTGTCTGTGTTACATACATCGCTAATACACAAACTCAAATATTCACCCCGTCTAAATACTGTGTAATAGCGGAATAAGAATATTCCGTATCCTGTTTGCAGGTGCTTGCGTAATGTGTATAGGTAGGTCCAAATTCAGTATTCCTAAACGTAAACTACATATATAGTATGTATGTATGTATTATGTATGTGTGTGTGTGTGTACATATATATATATATATATATATATATATATATATAATGCATTATGGTGGCAAGTTTTATTTTCCTCTGTTACCCATCACGTAAACTGCAGGAAGGAAAAAGACGAATTACTGCAGATCACTACTGATGACTACAGACACTCCATAACTTACGCAATAGTTACGTTCCGGGAAGTTGCGGCGCAAGTTGAATTTTTCTCAGGCCAGAATTAGTTACACAGGCGGTCAAATATATCTGTATATCAAAGGGGGTTCGGTTGAAATCCAAGATCCAGTACACTGGAAGGTGACTGACAGCAGTACAACTGCCCCGCCGCCTGTGTTATCGCCCAGCAGTACTCTTGCACCACCTCCATATCATCGGGCTTTCATTTCCGGTAGAAAACATTGATGGTGTGTTGCAAAAGTGTTATATAATTTTTTACCTTTTTTTAAATCGCGTAAGTGTAAAGTTGCGTAACGTGGAATGGTTTAACTCTGGGAGTGCGTGTATGTATTTTTATCCATTAGTACTTTCGACGGTAAACACGGCAAAGTTAGCAACTACAGTAGTCACAAACTTAGGCAGGTATTAATGCAAAGTGCCAGTTATTTTTGTCTAATTTTAAATCAAAATTGAATTTTCTCGGTAGGGTTCACTAAAACCGTACAATAAAAATATTCTTCAAGACGTGTCTAGCGGAAGCCGAGTTGTTCCATTCGATCGAATGGAACGACGGAACTACCGACCGAGTGATGGACAAACAAGCAGACAGACAGACAGATGTAACGAAGCTACTAGACGCTTCTCGCAACTTTGCAAATGCGCCGACCAATGGATTGACTGTACCGAGAGTCACAGCATAACGGCACACCGGCGCTGAACAACAACAGCCGTTCGACATAAGACTGTCTATACGATTGATTTCAAATGTAGTCTAATTTTAGGCGATATTCTTGTTGGGGTCTACATTAAAATCAATAGCACACCCGTACCTTGCCGAGTGCCAGCAGACCGCCTGGCCATGCACCTGCATAATGGGTGAACGACGGACAGCGGCACTCAACACTTCTTCTAAGTCCAGGTTTCGAACCCGACTAAAATATCTCCACAGCAGGTAGGCACCCGAAAAGTTACGTTTTCAGTCATCAAACTGTGAACATTATGAAATCATTTAACCTTAAATGGCGCTTTTTTGCATTCCGTCTTATAATACGGTGTATTTGTCACAATGTTTCGAAAAATTTGCTGCCTCTATCTTCAGGGTAACTGAATTTTAATCTGATTGATGTTTCAGAGGGAGGCAGAATGTTCCTCCGAACGTAGTAAAAAAAAGAATATTTCTGCACGGGGTAAATCCCAGAATACTGTTTTAAGTAAGTCTGGAAAACTGTACAATTTAAGAGGAATTTCTTTCCGTGCACAATAAAATTCGAAAGTTTTCTAAATACCCTGTGTTAAATTGACTACGAATTCATATTAACTGTGTAAAAGGTAAAACAATCCCATTACAGGCCTGGACAGGCCCTGAGGGTTCCAGAAGTTTGAGGTACCCATATTTCAAGACAATCGGCACATGAAGGTGGTAAATCCCAGAATTGTTAGTCCTAAGCACCGGCCGCCTTTACTCTCCAGGAAATATTCCTGGTACTTGTGTCTCTTAGAGGCTGAGCCGACCCCAGGGCTATAGTGTGGTTGGAAGGATTATGTCAATGAAGAATTCCAAAGATACCATCGGGAGTCAAACCCGCGACCTTCCGGCTTGTAGCGCAGTGCCTCATCCAACTGCGCCACCGCGTGCCCCATTTTAACTGTGTGGCGGGATAAAATAGCCTTATGAATGCATTGTAACAGTGCAGGATAATTAAACATTACATATTCTGTTTTCCAAGACAGAGAGCGAGAGAGAGGGGTAATTTACATAAGAATTGAACCTTCGTAACTACCCCCTTTCCCCCAGTAAAGGTGAAAATAAAATTGCATTTCAACCTAATTATAAACACGCCATAAAGACGCAGATTTGGGACAGTAGATTAAATCACTGAGGACTTTGTCCCCTCAGAGTGACACTGAATCTCGCTCGCTTACATCCTACAGCGCACCCCCACACCCCCACCTCCCCAACATTGTCACTCACACATTTTAACACTTTTTGTGCAAGAAACCTGGCGCGATGTTCTTCGCAACTTAATGCCGCTTTAGTGAATTTCAGAGCTTACTTGAGGGAGGGGGGGGGGCCGAGGGGGGAGAAATTTTGAATAAGGAATTGGATAAACGTGGAAACCATCAGTTGTAACGGTGGGTCTGTGCCGGAATCAAAATTACATTCGTACCTTGTCGAGTAGAAATGATACGTAAGAAATTAATCGTGGCCTATTTTAAGGACTTGCTCAATTATTTAATGGAGACAAATCTGCTGCTACACTTATATTTAGTGGCGTAATTGAGGAATATGTTGGACATTTTTCCTGATTTCAGTTTATGCACACGCAGACACCTCTCTTCCCAAACCGTGAGATACACTTACGAGGTCTTCGGACCCTGTGCCACATCTGCTGCTTAATGTAGGCTATATGTGAATATACAGGGGCTGCAAATTTGCAGACAGCTTGAAAAGCTTGTAATTTTAGGTTTAGAACAGACATGGAAGCATTCTCTCAATACTAAATATTTTGCGCAAATATAGTAGATAGTAATTATCCACCAGGCTCTAGACCAACGCACAAAATTAATGGACAGCGCTGTAATAACAGTCAACTAGGAAAAACTAGGATGAGTGTGGGGAGAAACTGTTCGTTAGTAGGACATGTGTCGTGTCACAAAATGAAAACTTATTGAGTACAAGTGAGCACAACCAAAAACGCTAAATACCGAGAGCTGTTTCGTAATGAGTCATTTGTTTGCATGTACAGCTGTATTGCAGATCATACAAACCTCGCGGTAACAGCGGAAAAATGTTTCACATACGCAGAGAAAATTTGAAAATGTGGGGTCTGCTTTTGGTAAAATTTTTCTTTATGTGTACCCAATAGAAAATTCCTGACTTTTGGTAAATTTTTTCTTTATGTGTACCCAATAGAAAATTGCAATATTCCAAATCTTCCTCGAATATGTAGGCCCCCTCTCCTCTTATCCATGTTTAAGTCTTCCGAACGATCGCTTTAATTCAGCTTTTCCTATTAAAATCCGTATGTGTTCCTAATTTACGTTTAAGTGACACGCGTGATATCTATTTTAGTCCCACTAAAGGAGTACAAATTTTGAAGCTCTTAATTACACAGTTGTCTTTACTCTCGTTATACTACTTTGTTGTCTGTTCCAAAGCTTCTCCTCAGGAATCTGTCCTCGAACATCCAGAACCTGTCACTGGCAACTTAAAACAAAACGTAAAATAATAATAAATTTTTAACTCGTCGCGCTGAAGTTTATTAGACGCCAAATGACAGAATTCTTGGGTAATATTTCCTCCACATTATGTCATATAAATACTTCTGTAACACAATTATTTCATTTTTAAGGATCGGTCAAAGAAAATATGGTGTAAAATTATTAAGGGCTGTCAGCAGTGCAGTATCACAATTGCGGATTTTTGCCCGACATGTTTCGGGCTCTATTCCCACTAAAGGGACCAAGATGTCGTGTCGGAACTTGACAGCATTAGTTTGTGACACGAAGTCAACTATCAATCAAATGTTTGAAAAGGAAGACACGAATTCAATAGATCCACGTCTGATATATAGCACACATTTCATTTTCCTCTAAAATGTGTTCAACGAAAACCTTGTCAAACTCTGAAAGCGGAACTGTCCCGTACTTCTCTATGTGAACAGGATGGGCTCGCCTAGTACAAGCGGCAACCCCATCAGCTTTATTGTACAGCGTGTAAAGTAGAATATTTTTGTCAGGCGCTCCACACTAACGAGACGAGCACTAAGCGAATACAGACGTTACCTCCTACTAATTTCAAACAAGCGTGCATACGGAGGGATCTGCAGATAGAAAAGAGAGTTTAATTGTGTTATGGTTAGTTCAGAATGCAGTTTGTTCCCAGTCATTACAAACGCAGACTGCGTGTGTGAAAACCTAGAATAAAACTTGATTTACGTTATTTAAAAGTATCTTCCCAGTTTATGTATTCGCATTTAAACATCCCAAGTGTTGAAAGACACTATCATCATCCATCCTTTAATATTTCGGTTTCATTGAGTTTCTAACCTCTAAAAAAACTCTGTCAACAAAGAGAAAGCTTCCCTAAAATAATGAATTTCAATTATTATTATTATTATTATTATTATTATTATTATTATTATTATTACTCGTATTAGTCCCTTTACTCATAGCAGTAATAGTACTATCGATAACAGAAATTAATTGTAAGCATTAAAATAGACTCCCGTACTACTACTACTACTACTACTACTACTACTACTACTAATAATAATAATAATAATAATAATTTAATACAAATGCATAAATTCTCAAAATAATAATTACAAGTATTAGATATTCAAAAAATTATAACGCTAAATTTCCCTCGTGATTGTGATTGAAGCATAATAACTTTCTTTTAGCTTTGTGACTATATATCGAGAAAGATATCAGAAAGAACAAAGTGAAAGTAACATTTCCTGATAAGCCGTAAGCTTTTTCTATAAGCATATATTTGGACGTAAATTTCGGAGGAAAATTTGTTCCATTTTCCCGTCCTTTCGCGTGTACATAAATTTGTAATGGATCGTTTTTTATGAAAGTTCTTTGTATTCTTAACGACTGAGAGTAAAGATTCACAAGAAGCCATTCGACCGAAGAGATTGCTGTTGGGGCAACGCTGTACACTGTTATTTAGGAGATACCAGTTTGACGTTTGAGCCGTGCCAAACCTTTCAGCAGCCCCACTGATGTTTTCTTACTGACTTGGTACGATAATGCCTTGAAATAAACCCGGACTTTCTCCAAATCCGGGAACCATTAAAGTTCAATGCTCCAAATTTTCCATTATATATAAAAATATAAGATATGGATTTCCTTGTGTACCCCGGAAGACATTGCGTTGTTCAGGTAGCGCCAGGCTTATTCTTAAGATCAGCAACTAAATGGAGTTAATTAGCCACCTTCACGCCCCGGCTAATTTAGTCTCTTTACCCAATGAAGAGGAACAGAGCGTAGCCCAGTCACTACACGGACTGCTCTACCTCATATCCCCCATAGCATATAGGAGACAATTGCTGGAAACGCAATCGTGAAGGAGTTTTGATTCTTTATTGGAGCGTATCGGCGTTTATGCAAACATAAATTAATTATTGTATCATCCGAACTGCAAGATAAAATTGGTAATTTGTTCCTTAAAATTAACATTAAAGGATGTAAAAAAAAGGGGTTAAAGGATATCGAAGAAGTAGGATATGGTTATCGAATTCATAATTCATGATTATTTAAAAAAAATCATGTCGCATGTCGTGAGATGAGATAAACAGGCAAAAAACAGCGTTGGTGTCTAAATTTAAATACCAGTTTCATTAAAGTTTTGGATATGCTGAATTTAGATAAAATATTAGCACGTTCAATGAGCAATTTAATTTAGGAAATAGTGCGAATAAATCGATACTTTAACAATTTTATTATAATTTCTTCGGCAACGCCAGCACGCGTTTCGCGAGCCCTCTTCTCTCATAGAGTCCACTGCAGCCTGTCCGGAACACTGCCTTCTCACAGACAATCAACAGCAAACTTTCTGCATCAACTGGACGCACACATCATGTTCACTGAGTATATATTATCAAAGTTAGTTAGGTTTGTGAATATTGCTTGCCGGAAGAACAGTTTTCTTGGATTTTCTGACTACCTTTGCGATAAACTTGTTTCTTAGCAGCTTAATTTGTATCATACCTAGGCTGTTGCTAAAGTAAAGAAACTATGGGTTCTTTAGTCTTGTAATAATACCAGAAATTAATATTTTGGAAGGGGCGATATTTTCTCCAGAGGGTCTGTTAGCAGATACAAGTTACAAGAACCTTCCACTAACACGTCAGTTTATTTAATTGTATATATTTTAGCGTCATCTTCTTGCACATCTCCTTAATCGGAATGTACAAGTCCTCTCAGATCTTCGACTGTTGAAAAATCGCCTTTGGCGATGGTCTGCCTGTCAACTGGCCAAATTCCAGTTTTTGTTAGCCTTGCCAAGACTGTTCATACAGCTGCTGCCTGCCTGCCTGCCACGGATTTCCTCCTGTAATTCAAAATCTTTACCATGACTCACAACATAGTCATCAGTTAATTACCCGATCTCAGTAACCGTCCACTCGGCGAAATATTGGCACAATTAATGGCTGTAGCTGTTTGTCCACATAACCTGATGAATGTAAGAGTATTTCACCAACAGGACTAGCCAAATATCTTGCGGTGTCTAGGAAACAGTACGTTTGTAGGGTTCAGGTAAACACAAGGGAGGAGGAAATATAGCAGCCAAGTGAAAAATACACCACTCTTCACACACCCAGTCTCTCCTGAGAGGGAACCGTTCCTCAAATAAGATGCAATCCCAATTTCTTTTAAAAAAAGTCACTGGAGGCAGGAAGGTTCCTGACACACTGACACAGACAAGTAGGGTGGTATTAGTACCTTTCCTGCTACTGGCAACTGAGTCGATCTACAGTTCTTCCTGTCATACCTCTCACTATCTGGCATTTGTTTGGCGTGCAGAAAATCCAGATTCGTCAAGTCTTGTCGCAACAACCTGATTCTGGTTACACGTTTCGCCCAAGAAAGCCAGAGAAATATTCGACTATTTACCCAGTTAAGCCGTCTGCCGACAATACAGCGTTCTTTCTGGATGTCGTAATGATAAATTTCAATGACCTTAAAAGGTTTTAGAACATGCGTACAGAAAAAGCTAATAAAGTCCGCTCCTTTGGTACAATAGTGGCACCTAACTTCATTGTGCCCGTCCAGTGGTAACTACCAGTACCTGAAAATGTACGCAGTTGTATAAATGTTGGAAGCTGGAAGCTACTAGTTGTAAAACATACTTGACTTAAAAATATGTAATGTCTTTGTCATGAAGGCCAAAAATATGAAAGCCGTGTCTAATAATGTTATTTAAAATTATGCACAATTCTATGTATATATTTCTCAAATGGCAACTAGTTCAAATTTGAAATGGTATTAGTCTCCTATAGAGCCAAAAGAACAGTTAAATTTATTTTCTTGTGCATAATGAAGTAGAGTAAGTTACCAGTAGGATACAGGCTTTAAATTACGCTGAATCCAAGTAATAATTTTCAGTCCAATATATGCTGGGTTCCTGCTAATAAATTATTAATGACTGCAATTGTAACAATATTTTTAAGTGCAAAAGGCACTAGATAATTATACCACATTCCACAATTTTCATATCTTCTAATATAAATTTATTTCTCACAAATTTTAGGACAAAACTCTGAATTAAATTTTTATGCGAAAAGAGCTACAGGAAAATAGTTTGCAAAATAAATCAGGTTATAATTTGGTAATGACAGCATATAGACCATAAACTAACAGCATCCACCTTATATTGACTTAACCCTTTGCGACTCTTACATGTGGCATTACATGGCGTGAAACTAAGAACTGTGCAAATTAATAAAATTGGCGAAGTTGCTGCCATTTAGTAATTTAATGCATAAAATGTCCAATATATTGAATGAGTTTTTTTAACACATCGATATCTGTAGCAAAGAAACATTCAATTTTTTCATTAACCCGTGAGACAATTTGATCATAAGTTATCTGTAATTAAGTTTTAATTCACTTTGAAATATATTCTCGTTTTCTAATGTTTAGAATTTTTGTTTAGGTATAAGGAGGTCACAAACTCAATCTTCACTTGGAAGCAAGAAGTCGTGACTGAATCATGACTGGTATTTTTCGGGTGTTTTTTCAGTGCCTACAGTTTAATGCTGGAGTTGTACTTTAAATTAGGCCATCAATGGCATTGTGTCAAATTCACGAGCACGTTACAATTTTTGCTATGTAGCTCACAATTGGAACATTTTTATTAAACAAGCAAAGAATAAGTTTGAAGGATGCTGCTTGTAGCCTGAAGCTGCCTCGACAGCTCCTAACATATCACACGCAAAATGTCGTCAGCTTTAGGGGGAGAAGGGAAATTTGACCTGAAAGCTCGACCGGTCTGGCATTCATTCCGCTCAAATGTCAGGTCACGTGTGTCTCCAGGTACAGACGCGAGGGACAACATCAGTTTCACGTCTGCCGTGGTGGGGAAAGGCTATATGATCTCAGAGCAATAGCGGCACATGAAACAAATAAAAGGTGAGGCTCAGAGATGGAACTGACTGTCGTAAATATCACAACCTAGTCCGAATTTCTTATTAGTTTCTATTTTATACTCTTACATTAACCCTTCTATAAAAACAATTTCTAAACCCATTATTGCCTTGTACTTTTCACATTCTTTTACATTCTGTGGACCGTGCATCGTGATATACTTGCGTAATAAAGACCAACAAGTTGCTCTTTTCTTCCTTAATTTACTTCAATAATCTAGAGAGATTATTATGCAAGTATTACCTTGTACTTTAATTTTTAGCTTTCACTGCTCCTGAAAGCTTAGTGGTAACTGTGTGCACGGCCAGGATGAAGACTGAAAGCTTGTAGTTTTGTTGACAAAGTATTTATTTGTTTCGTGTGGTTGTTGCAATCAGCAGTAACTCCGCCCTGTGCATTATTCGCCAGTTTGTCTTTCCAAGGGAAGCACACTGAACTCACTGTGAGGCACGGACTGAATCATTATATAAACAGAAATTGGGTTCTTTTCTTCAAAGCTTTAAAAGTCAGTGTCCATTTCAAGCTGGTGACAACACGCCTAGACAAAGGCTACTAAATTTAAACTAAATACTTTGCATGATGTCATGTCCAACAACTACCCTGCAGCAACCCCAGAAGCAGGTATAAACAGGGGCTTCTTTCTCAGTGTAAAGATCATGACAGCTGGAATTCCAGTTCAATTATTAAGTGTCAAACAGCAGCAACGTGTGAACTGTTCCTCATATTTCATAAATGCCTTTCATGTCCAGTGCGAAAAGGCCAAACATTTATCGATATTCATCATCTGTAATTGTTACTCCATTCCAGGTGGCAGAGGAAATAAAGGAAATCACATATTCGGTATACTTGAAAACTGTTCCAGCAATATGCACATACATTGTTGGAGAAATATTTTGTGAAATCCACGCATTCGGTTGTCCGAAGACTTTGACGTGTTATACGAAATGAGGCAAGCCACCAAATTTTAAGTTGAGCCCTACAAATATTATTTTTCGGTGTTAGTTTCTAATGGGGCTACAGAGTTTTCAGTAGACGTTGCCAAGAACAATGTAAGAAAGTATTGAAGAGAAAATTCTTTCGTTATTGGTGCAACGGTCGTAAGTCTGTCAGACTGATATCAGGTTCACAGCACAGTCGACGTATTGTAAGTGGGGCAGGGTAACGTAATTACACATCTTGAACCCCTCACATTCTAAATACATTAGAAAATGGTCGACTCTTACATATAGTACATGCAGCTTCTGATTTTATTCTACACAGATAACTAATTTAGGCTACTAACGGAATGACTTGTTCTAATATATTGCAGATGTTCATAATTGTTTGCTGCGTTAACAGTCAATATAGGTATCATTAATACTCTCCGATAAGGATGAATAGATTATAAAACTGTAATCTAAAACGTACTGCTGAAATATTGCAATATTATTATTTTGGATTATTATGTAACTGCGCGAAACACCAGTAAAGAGACGAGAGTTGGAAAATTTGCTGTTTAAATCAAATACACAAAAATTATGTTTTCTTGTTACATCAATTAAAATAAAACGCACACAAAGGGCACATGTATGCATGGCTAAATTCCTTCAATTTTTGAGTAATTCTCTGGAAATACGTCTGAAAGAGGGTTTACATGCAACAGACTTACTTGGTTAGGATTTGTATATAAAATGTATATGAACACACACACACATACACACACCCAGAATGGAGTTTACAGGGTTGTTTGCAAATTGGAGTTCCATCCAGACATTTCCTGCACGGCCCAGATCGCTCCCTCCTTCAGTCTCCATATTTTGTGTGCCTCTTAAGAAGCCACTCCAGGGACGCAGACTGCAGATGGAAGTTGAAGCTCAGCAGAGCGCGGTTGGTTTCAGCAGCAGAGAGAGGCATTTAGAATTCCAGCTGCATTTCCCAGTACTTAAGATGACTGTGTGACTGATCCAAGTGTAGCTCCAGTAATAGTCTGTAGAAGAGGGCTTCAGTCTCCCGTACATTTAAAACACACGGCACAAGAAGAACAGCTAATGCTTTAACACATATTCCTTTCCCCTTATGTAGGCGATAAAACGTAAAGAGCAGTTTATTGATCTTATACCACCTAATGATCAGTAAAATAGATAAAAGAAGGAAATGGAAGAATGTCAACACTGAAGAAGGCAGGGAAGAACTACCGGAGGCTGAGAAACTAATTGAAAAGAGCCACAGATAATGCCAAAAAGGAATATCTTGATAACATATGTAATAAAATTATGGAATTTCAAAGAACAGGTCGTTATGATTCGAGGTATATGAAGACAAAAGAACTAGGCTGGAAGGAGTCCCAAGGGATCCAAAATATTGGCATCGAAGACTCCCAAGGGAATAGAATAGTAGAGCAAAGTCAAGTGCTTAAAATTTGGGAGAATTATGTTACAGAACTACACTATCGACCTAATCGACCAGTAACGCTAGAAATCGAACCTGAAGAAGAAGTAGATGCAGACGAGAAGGGACTATATATTTTGCAAAGTGAAGTGGAAAAAGCCATCAAGGAAATGAGGAATAAGAAGGCTACAGGAGACGATGATGTACCTGGAGATATGCTCAAATTATTTGGAGAAGGTGGTTTAAAAATAGTGACGAAATTGATTAACACCATTTATGAAACTGCAGAGTGGCCCAAGGACTTCACGGAAGTTACAATGATTGCCTTAAAGAAGAAGCCACAAACTACAAAATGCAGCGACCATCGCACAATCAGCCTTATCGCACATACAGCGAAGAAAGTAGCAAAGATA
>Ga0268261_10000857_pt1 | contig 20125 bp, 7 predicted proteins | sample TergutNc150P1_FD_190353 | JGI IMG/M metagenome (GOLD analysis project Ga0268261, IMG submission 190353) | Nasutitermes corniger P1 segment gut microbial community from laboratory colony in Florida, USA - Nc150 P1 (SPAdes) (version 2) | ecosystem: Host-associated > Arthropoda: Insects > Digestive...
AGTTCTTGCCCCGAAATCTCCGTCCTCAGCCAGACAAACGGTCTTCAGTTGGCAATCTGATATCCCCTCCCATATATTCGTGTCTCCAAAGCTGCAAACATCTGACTTTTTAAGCAGATACATCGTTTAGCTCCTCCAGATCGAATCTCTCCATATCAAAATACCCATATCCATTGCTACCTTACCCACTGACAGTCTTTCCCTAACGTTTGTCACCACGAAATAATTATCAGTATTGCAGATAACTGGGACATCAAGCACGTGCCATTTCCATTCCTTCAATATGCGATTGATCTGAATACGATTCTTTCCACCGGGAGAGATCCTAGTGCTTCTTAAACGTTTCAGTGCTGTGTCTTTGGGAATCACAACATGCTACGTGGCAAAGGTACCTATTCTAACAACACTATTCCGAATACTTTCTTTCAAAACGTCATTTTTAACTGTTGGTTTCAAACTGTCTTCCCTCACCAGAGCTGCAATACATTCTTCTAAGGAGTTTTGGTACGGCACTCAGAAAGTGACCAAATACCCGTTCCAACTGTTCATATTAAGTGTCATTTAACTACAAGTTTTATTCTCATTTGACATATGCGCCATCAGAACAATATCACACCAGCGAACTCTTACAATTCCACATGGCATCTTATCAATAACAAATAAAGGACCACAATCCACTAACATATAATCTCTTGTCTCTTGGGCGAACGTGTTCGGAATGGGGAAGTTATTATTATAAAGTCTCTTAAAAATTAATGTTCATATTTAATACGATATCGTAAAAACGTAAATTTTGCGTACATCAGTCAACGAAGGCACATAAGGGGAGTATATTTATAGCTCTACTCCTTCTTTAACCTAGGCGCTATATGGTGGTGAATGGTAAATTCCACGCACCAGCTGTTTTACCCAATGGAATGATCTCGTAACCATTGCATAGGAGGCTGAATTGGACCCAAATGTTCTGGATGGGTGTGGAAAATCTTGCCCCCATCTGCATGAGATTCCCTGACAAACCAGGCCGTAGAAAGTAATTATACCAACTACGCTATCCCGGTCCACAATACTATATACAATAGGGGTCGGGGGATTAATTAAATTATGTTGTACAGATAAAAAGCGGTAAGTTGTGGACCGTATATTTAGGCCTCTTGTGAACAAGCTAATTAAATGTTTGTATGGTTCCTTTCTAGCTGAAAAACTTACAGCTTCTCAAGAATGCTTCTGTTGGTTGGAGGCAGCTGGTTATGGCAATTTGTTGTGCTACCATACATGCCTTTTCTGTCGTTTATCGCAGAACAACTGCTTTAAGATTATATTTGTTGTTGGTTTTAATACGGACATTTTTCTGTCTTGAATGTTTGTATGTAAACAACAGAATGTTCCCACTTCAGTGATTATGGCTTTGACTTATGAGACGTTAGAAGAGGCCGAAGTGAAGCAGACGGACTGCATCTTAGAAACAAGGAGAGGCTACTGCTGGAAAAATTATTGGTAGGCCGAAGGGAAGAAACACAGTGTGTTTTAAGTAATATATATATATATATATATATATATATATATATATATGTGTGTGTGTGTGTGTGTATACGTTGGACTGATTGCGAACACGCGGATTATACACAGTTACAAGTTCATTATAATCCTTCTTGTGTCATTTCCAGCCGAGCTATAAACAGTGTACGTCAAATTGTGAAATTCATGTTACAACGGTATGCTGCACTGACAACGGTTTGTTTCTGGAAACTTTGTTCACCCCTCGGATACAGAAATTTTGGCTCGTTATACGTTTCTGTTTTCAGTCTGACAATGACCTACTGTTTCACTGGTTACCTTCAGATATGACGAGTTCACATAATAATGCTTTGATGGATTATATAACATAGCGGACACGGAGGAACATAAAGAAGATCGGCCGATGTGAGAATCCTGCATGAGCAAATTATGGTTGTACTGAGGTGCGGTGCTGCACAAAACAACAGCCTGGTTTGTTCAGAGAAGTAAACACTGCACTTCAGTAGCAACTACACGTTCAGCAGCAAAACGACCCACGTTTTCTGTGTAACGTCTCTCTTAACAAAGGCAATTGTTCGAAATTTTAATACGGTTTTCTATCTGAGGAAATTTCTTAAATCCTATTATGTATAAAAAGATCCCAGCTTTTGCTGTGCACAAGTTAATAAAAATACTATCCGTCTTCAGACTAGAAATTATTAATCCTAACTAATATTTTTAACTCAGTTCTATCACAGTTTAAAACGTAATTTAACGTCGAAATCTGTATTAAACACAACACTGTGATTATAAAGGAAGAGATTTCTAACGTCATAAATTTTTAAAAAATATATACCAATGTCCGAAATATTTAAACACGGACCATTTGGAAGCTGACACATTAAAATTATTGCTATTATAGCTACAAGCCGGAATGTCGCGAGTTCGATTCCCGACGCTCTCATTGGAATTTTTTATTGCCACAATTCTCCGGCCGCAATATCATACTGGGATCGACTTAGGTTCTAACACAAATGAGTACCAGGAATACGTCCTGGGGGTAAATGTGGCTGATGCATACATCTGAGAACCTGGACACTTTCACCAGCCGACTATCCTGAAAAATGTGAGCCTCAGCCTCCCCAAAACCTCAGGAGCTGTCCAGGTTTGTACACGGATCGCTTTACCTGTAATTTGTTTTCCTTATTGTTCAATATCTTTCCTTTGCAGCTTAGAATCATCACCTTCCTTTAACTATAAGCAGTCTGTATTGCAGAAAGCGTGCAGGATTTACAGTTTGAACGACATCTGATTAGCGGTGCTATCGCAATAAAACTTTAGAGAACAGCTAATGCTACCACTGTCACGTGTGTCAACGTGCAATATATGGAGAACCGAGAGAAAGGTTTTCTAAAACCTGCTAACAAACCGGATTCGAATACAGTTCAAATGAAAATAAATTTTGAATAATATTCGCCTGCCACCTTCAGCGTTACGTGATAAATAATTAACAGAGCAAAGAATATCGAAAATATTTACGTTTATTTCAAGACGCCATCAAAGGAAATCTATACAAAACAAAGCATCGCACAAATTCATGCACATTTTCGGACGTGCTAGACAGACTCAAGTAACTTTAGAGCCAGAGATGCTAACAGCAGAAGCAGAAGCACTGTGACCCGTTTACATTCCGAACCGCACAATTGGAAGCAGTCAGTGCCAAACCGCAACTGAGGTACGCCTACAATTGTAACAAATTCTCAATCACGAAACATCAGGCTTGTTCAGTGTGTGGATGTTATACACAACAATATGAATATAAACAGAGATAAATCAACTACACACTCTCTCTCTCTCACTCTCTCTCTCTCTGTCTCTCTCTGTCTCTCTCTCTCTTTCTTTCTCTCTCTCTCTCTTTTCCTCTCTCTCTCTCTCTGCACATGTGTAGCTCTCGCCATGATCGGTGTAAATATCAATTCCAACATCATCAATCCACCCACCACAGTATGTAATTCTCAGACTGGTAACTCCACAAATTGTAGTCACACAGAAGCCTGCGGTGTTGTCAAACCGCACACTGCGCAATGTGGTCACAGCACTTCCGTGTAACGTGCTTACAAATAATTGTCATGCAAGACTAAACGGAAGTAATTTTAAATATGTCGCTACGTAGAGTAGAATGTAAAAATGGAAATTCGACATAAGAGAATGCAGCTAACAGTTCTTCTCAATAATAGGGCGTGGTAGATAGAAGAAATGAATTCTAAGTTTTGATGGGAATAACTTATCCGACAACACAGCTTGAAAACCTAGACATAAGTGAGAGGAAAAACTGAAAATGTATTTTCAATAAACAATACAGTATTGGGCGGACTGTAAGGATCGAGCACAATATACAGACTGGTGGTTGAACGTTCTGAACAGGGTAATGGCAACTCAGGTTACATGTAACGTGGAGTAATACTTTTCAGAGGTAACCTCTGTCTTCCCACGATATATTCTGGCCCATGGATCTAGATAGTAAACAGTAGAAGTTAGCTGTGTTAAGTGCGTTGGCTTCATCTGTTCTTGTTTCAGAAACATGGTTTATTTTTACAGATGAAATATATGTCTACAGTAGAATGTGTGGTTTTTAAAATGAGATATGCTCCTAAGTTTAACAAATTCACCGTAACATTGTGGTATTATTTTACATGATATTATTTCCTTGGCACGCAGTAAGTCAAAAAAGCCATCGCAAAACCTAAAAAGTGCAGCCTAAGATTAAAGAAAGAGAATCAACCGATGAAAAGTGTGTTTGAAATGTTACAGAGCAATACATTAATATTCGAACAAGCTTCTCAATTAACTTCGTGCTGGAATTATGTCTATAAGGCATTCTGGGCATTTCGATTTTGAGTATGAAATTTTATCACCTATTTGTAAATACACTGTGAAATAAAATGTCAAAATGTGAGAATCAAAATAAAACACCCTGTATATCTTAATGTTGCCATCAAAACTTTATTCACCCTTTCGTCACAAAAAGTTTCGCTGGTTATATAAATGACCCATATTTCCATTTCTCATTCCTAAACATTACAAGTTCTCTTATTGATTTTATGTTCTACACTACGCAACACCCGTGACGTAACAGCAAAACAAACGGACGGAGCAGTTCCAATATTTCGATCCGCTGTAAGCAGTCGGTACCAACATGACGCCTGCTGTTTCGAACATCGCTTTGCATAGCTACCATAACGGTTAGTGTTATATTGCAGCAATTCGGAAGGTTGGCAAAATTATGTGGGTGGAGTTGCGTAGAAAATAATAAACAGTTTTTTCTCCTGTGTGGCCTTCTTGGTTAAGTGTCACACGGTCTGGTGACAAAAATAACAACCATTCAGATAAAACTTCAAGTTGATAAATACAAAAATGTTACGAGGTCCACAACTTGTCAGTTGAATGCAACAAGATAGGAAATGTATTCACAACGTACAATGGTGGCCAGTTTGGATAATATTTATGCATATTCTAACTGGAAAAAAAAAATATAGGCGGACAGACTGACGGACAAATGTGAAGCAAATTGGCGTCTCTGCGGCTATGCAAACGCGCGTAAAATTCACATGTGACAGCCGAGAGAAAAGAATTCATGAGGCAAGATTTCAATTGCGCTGAATAAATCGGGTTAGGAAGCAAAGTATATTTCGTTACCTGCCACTAGGGGTCCGTATGTTTGCATCTGTCAATCGCATGTAATTTTATCACCACAGACGCCACGGTCACCATTTCGTGCACACAGTTCATTGACCTCGGAGAGAAAATTTTGAGCAGCACTTGAATATATTGGCCCCATAATTTGATAAACCTCTATCTTTGCTCTTACTGCGAGAGGTAAATGGAAAAATACAATTCGTAGCAACATTTAATGTGCATTGCATAGTTCTGTATACAGGGTCATTAAACATGCTAGAAGATCAAAATAAACTGCCTTGTGACAGTTGGTGTTGAGATGTTAAACAGGAATATAAAATTATGAAATTCTTCTATTAAAAATGTTGTGCTTTTAAAATTTTGTTCACCCCTGTGTTACAACAAATTTGGCCCGTTACGTAAATTTCTGTTTTCTGCTTTAGTATTGACAAGCTATTCCTCTTTCACTTCTGACTTTTTCTCATCGATTTGAACGCTTTAGAATGTGACGCACGAGGCGAAACAGACAACAAATAGGCAGACCTGAGAATTCTGGACAGGTACACTCCGGTTCAACAATAGATTCGGGTTCGAGTACAAGATCTTCAGTAGTTCAGAGATATAAGTAATGCTTCTCTTACGCCTTTAACCGAGAATACATTGACTTGCGATAAGAGGCAATTCATTTTCAAGGTTATTTCTTCCATTAAAAATAGATTTTTTATCCTTATATATCGTAGCAAACAAACATAAACTTCCCAAATATGTCTCTTACTGTAATCTTAATTCAATTTCTTTTTTCTTTTACAAAGATATTTAAGAAGACAAGTTTTCTGTCACATTTTAAAATATTGCCCCCACTTACAAAAATATTTTTTCTGATCTCAAACAGATCAAATTTCAAAAAATAATACACTCCAGGTATAATTTTTTTGTGGCGTTTCGAACCGATTATACGTTATGGATTTCCCTTACGGTGACTCGCTAACACACTCACTGGAAACACCACACTCAGTAGGACCTCTCTGGACGATTTATCGAGTCAACGCAGAGAACTCTACAGGACAACACACAACAAGAGATAAAATATCCGGTTCCAGCGGGATTCCAACCCACAATCCTAGCAAGCGAGCATCGGAAGGCACACGCCTTAGAACGCGCGACCTCTAATATATTCAAGCTATACATGAGCAGATGAAGAGAAACAAATAACCAATTTGACACGCCTAAAACTTTAATATACTTTGCATAGCTACATGTATCGGCGTTATAAGGTCATCATTACGCTAACGGTATAATATTTGAAAAGACAATAAAAACTGCCAATGCTAGGAATGAGTTTAAAGTTTGTAAGTCCGTGTATCATCATACAATTCAAATAAATCAACCAACAAGATGCAACAATTTCTCAAGTTTATTACTTGACGTTTATGTACAGTTCAACATGTTTCGTGCGTCCTCACGCACACCATTAGGAGCTCTACAACTGCAGTAGCATTCTCTGGTTTTACTGTTGGAGCGTGGTGGTAGCAGTGCTGCTCGTATTGGTAGGCCCGACCGGCCGGCTCGACCACGACCGACAGCACTGCTACCACCACGGTACCAGGATGCCCGAAACATGTTGAGCTGTACATAAACGTCAGGTAATAAACTTGAGAAATTGTTGCATCTAGTTGGTTGATTTATTTGAATTGCTAGGAATGAGGTCTCGTTTTTACAAATTTTATCGCATATTGCCCAAGTTTATGAGATATATTTTGTAAAAATGTTTAGAAGGCATAAGTTCCAAAAACGAATATTTGTGCCTAAGTGGAACGAGGTGACAGGGGAGTAGAGAAAACTACCTAATGAAGAGCTTATTGATCTGTACTACTCACCCAATATTGTTCAGGTGTTAAAATCGAGAAGAGAGAGAGATGGGCGAGGCATGTAGTGCGTATGGGGAAGAGGAAAGGCGTACACAGGTTTTTAGTAGGAAAACTTGAGGTAAAGAGACCACTTGGGAGACCCAGGGGCAAATGGGAGGATAATAAGATAGATCCTCAGGAAGTGGGATGTGGGTGTGTGGAGTGGATCGAGGTGGTTCAGGATAGGTACAAGTGGCCGGCACTTGTGACTACGGTAATAAAACTTCGGGTTCCATAAAATGTGGGGAATTTCTTGACTAGCTGAAAAACTGTTAGCTTCTCAGGAAGAACTCTGCTCCATGGAGTAAGTAAGTAAGTAATTAAGTAAGTTGTAAAAATGAAATCAAGTTCCTAGCACTTGTAATTTTTACTGTGCTTTTAAATATCCTACCATTAGACTGATGATGAACGTACAAGGCCGAAACATGTAGCTACGCAGAAGTATTAAAGTTTTAGTTGTATCAACTGTGTTGTTTATTTCTCTTCGTCTATTAAATTTAGACACACAACGGATGTACATAACTTTAAAACAGTATATATCTGTATTGCCGATCCCAGTGGCCGAGCGGTCTAAGGCGTAGGTCTGGACCGCTCGACTGCTGAGATAGTGGGTTCGATTCCCACCGGGGGCATGGAAGTTTGTCTGTTGTGAGTGCTGTGTGTTGTCGGGTAGAGGTCTCGAGACGAGCTGATCACTCGTCCAAAGGAGTCCTACCCAATGTGGTGCGTCGTTGTGTGTGATCTAGAAACCTCGTGAATGTGGAGGCCCTGGTCCGCTGGGGGCTGTTGCGCTAAAAGCAAACAAACACATATTTGTATTACCTACACAGCGGTGGGTGTACTGACGTCAGCAAAACGTCGTTAGACTTTTAAAAAAGCCGACCGAAGTCTAAAATATTTAACACCGACAATTCGAAAGTTTAAATATTACAAATTATAACTGCCAGGAAACACAAAATTTTCCAACTTCACATTAAGGGCTGTCCAGTTCTTCCCTTCAACATTTGCCATGTAAAAATTTCACGAAAATAAGGATTTAAATCGCTGCCGTGTGTGTTGAAACATCGCGTTGTTAGTGGATGTTTAATGGCGTACAAAGGGACGATAATTTCTGCTTGAATTGCACTCAGGCGACTCCTAAGGCTGCGGGTCGCACATAGAAACTGCTTAAAAATTAAACCGAATTGCACGGAACTTCAACTTTAAGAGCCATTTAAGTTTATTCTGTTTACCCTCCTCTTCGTCATTCCAACCGACATTTCAGACACATTCGACATTTCGCTAATTTATCAGGCATAAAAAATAACACAAATATTTCTGCTCCTCACTGCGTAATTTTTCAATTCCTGCTTCGATCCTGCTTTAAGTAGAAACAGTTTGTATTCTCATACAGCCGCAGCACTTTCAGTGTGAACGACATAGCAGGTGTGGTGCTTGCTTAATGTAATTTTACAACACCGTTCTTGTTACATTTTCCACGTCTGCCCATGTGTATTGTCTGCATAGAAATATTGGATTTTATTAAAAAAAAATACAGGTGACACAATATGAAAAGTACGGCCATAGCCTATTGTATCATTCTAACCGAAACGTATTAAACAATATTATGCAAAATATTATAAAATAATTTCCAATCGAATGTAACTCTTCCATCGAAAAGAAACGTAAACCTATAGCGTCTTCGTCTCAAACATTAGTAAGTGGAGAAATACGAATTTATAGGAATTTCTGTGGCGCTGCAGCCCAACGCGTCTCATGGCATCCTCTTACTTGAGGCTTCTAGGTTACACACATCGACGAATAACAGTAGGTAGGATTCCTCTGGACGAGGGATCAGCTCGTCTCAATGAACTCTACTTGACACACAACACAACAAAAAAGAACTCCATGTCCCCCGCGGGATTCGAACCTACTATCTCAGCTGGCCAGTCGCCACAGCCCTACAGACCTATGCCTTACACCGCAAGGACACCGGGACCGTTTTTATAGTACTTACCTACAAAAACACAATAACACTATCAGAAAAGTGTGTAAATATTTAGAATTCCGAAGCTCAATTTCAAGGATATTTCGTTTGAGAGTTATTTATAAATAAATTGACAACGTTCAAACATAACTGGAAATGATAAGGAGACAGCAGTAGCGTTCCAGTAAATCACACTCTAAGAAAATATATTTAACTTACACAGTGAAAACAAAACAAGTCCTCAAATTTTATAAATATCAGTCTGTTTACAGAACATGGTGTGAGGTACAGTGTCACCTGTCGCAAGTGTAATGACTTTACAAAGTCCTTCCCAATTAACCCTCAAGTAAATAAATCTCCCTGCAATGAAAATCGCACATTTCAATCACAAAACAACTGAGGTGCACAAGCAGTTAGTGTCCTAACGTTAATCGTAATCAGGCGGAGTCAGAAGTTACTAAATATTGTATGACAAAACTATAGTTTAACCACGAAGCAAGGTAAAATTCTTAAATTCAGTTTGAAATATAAAAGAGGGCTTCCTGTGTATTACATTATAAATAGTAATATAAATAGAAATACAACTGCATTAACTTTGCACAATCTTTAAAATAAATCTTACTTAAAAAAAACGTAAAAATGCAATGAAATTATTTATAAGGAAAACCACCAGAGTAGCATTTAATTTGGACGAGGAATAAACTGTTATTTTAAAAAAGGTTATGCCGCTTAATTAAACAAACTAGAGAAAATGAGACAATAAAAGATGCCAAAATACACTATACGGTAGGAAAAATATTATTTATAGCTACTTTTGATTTGTACAAATCTAAGCTGAAATCGTGTAGTTCAAGAAGGGCAATTTGTAGAGAACGTATAAAGGTAAAGTTCCATATCTTTCAGACATTGTATGGGTAAGGGAAGTGCTTATTAACTATCGACGAAGAAACAGACAATTGGAATCCACCAGTGAGGAAAACCTGTGTCTTCGTGGATATTTTGGACGGGTTTGAAAAAGGCAAACCCACACGCATTTGCTAGGGATTAACCCCCAGATGGCCACGGTGCAATACATCGCAGTTCTTTTTGAACTGAATGATTCTATGTATGTTTCCCTTGTTCATAAAAGTACGGAATTTCTTAAAGCTCTGTAAATCCTACCACATAAAGAATATCAATGCACCTGGTAGACACGATAAATAAAATAAAATGTAAAGAACTTCATTGTGAGATTTTTCTAGATTCGGCCTTACATTTCGCGTCTTTCAGAACTTTCCCAACACAACGAAACAAACTGGCAACTTTCACCTTGCACTTCCTAACACAATAACAATGTAAATTACGTTCCACGTTTACACTTTTGTTCTAAAGACAAGTATGTCTTCACAGTCCTACGATAATTTCATTTCAGACCAAAACTTTGTAGCATATTTTTGATTGTCAGTTATACCATTTCAGTTTGAGCATTAATTTTATCCGACATGCGACAAAAGGTAAAAATTTACATTCCAAACACTGAAGGTATTGTTGCAAAAAATTCCAGACCGATACAGTACAGTCAGAAAAAAACAAATAATTTCGTCTTGCATTCGTAGGTAGGAGGAAATAAAAAAATGTTATACGTGGAATAAAAAATTTCTTGAGCAATTTGGAACCAACGTTGAAAGTGGAAACTCAAAATCTGAAATTCATATTAAAATAAAATCCTGCCTCACTAACTGTGTGATATTGCAACTAAGTTTACTTCCCTGTCACAGACAATTTTAATTCCTTACACAAATGTCTGTGACCTTCTTTCGATATAAAATATGACTTACTGTTTTATTTGTTATCTTGAAAGGTTACAAGATCTCTTATTGATTTTATGTTCTTTAGGAGGCAATATCCGTGACGCAACAGCAATAAAAATTGACGGATCAGTTCTAATATTTGATCTGTTGCTCTAGAAGAAATGTTTTCTCAAAAAATCTTTCTACTTTTGTTCAGCAATGTGCATTTCCATGAACGTAAAGCTGTAAGCAGTCGGTACACAAATGCAGCTTTCTGTGGTGAACATCGTTTTGGCATAACCATCACAAATATTTGTGTTGCACTGCAAAACTTCGTAAGTTTGGCAACATCGATTCGATGATGATGCGTACAAAAACAAATGGTATAGTTTCTCTTGTGCGGCATTCCATCCAGTGTCACGCGGTCTGGTGACAAAAATACCGATCACTCATGATTACGTCTGTGTTAATAAACACAGTATAGAAAAGTTAGGAGATCCACTCCTGGTCAGTTTAGTACAAGACGGCACGGAAAGTTATACGTGATAATTTGAAACGTTCGCGTAATATTTATACTTCTCGGATACACTAACAACCTGAATCAATTTCTCCGGAAGGCAGCGCATTTATGGCGATATAATGATGCACGGAACATTGAGCCATCCTGAGGCCTTCAAGGTAACTGCTCAGCACTTTTGGGCCAATTTTAACCAAATTGGGTTTTCTCAACAGCTTTTCACTTATGTTCCCATGATAATATTTCACGGAAATCCGTCAAATGGGAACCACGTTGACAAAGCGACAGATGACACACACATAACGATGCTAATAAGCGCTTGTCACGACTATAAAAAGCAATTCATTCGTTTTGATATGTATGATAAATTTTCCGACTACCTGCTCATTGTAGGCTGCTGTTAATCTTCAGTGTTTAAAGATAGTTTAACAGCAAATAATCAAAACCATCACCACATTACACGCAATATATATCACACAGAGACGTTGTGTGGAGCGGAGGCCCTACATTATAATTTCCTAAGTATGTTCCAGGTTGGAATTCTGTCTTAAATTCATTTATATATCTATACAATTCTATGAACTCTTAATACTGTTTGTTTCAAGTTCACTAATTTTAATTTCCAATATACCCTCAGTTGTTCCTGAAATGCCTGCAGACTGCACGTCTTATTTTTTCACAATATCTGCAGGAATTTAGCTTGGAAACAGTATTCACTGCAATTTAGCTATTTTTTCGAACAACAAATTCTGGGAAAAACAGTTATCAAACCATGGTTTGAAATTATATCATTCACATGTCATAACATATTTTTATCTTATATTTTCATATCCTATCTGACAGTTTTCATTCAATAGTTCCCTCCCCACTAACAAGTAAGTTCTCCGAACTTGCAAAACTGTTCGACAATTTAGGGTGTTAACTTCCACTTGTTTAGCTTCTTGAAATGGAATCTTTCTATTTCACAATTCTGTTTTCCTCAATGTTAAAACAGACCCTACCTAAATTTCTCCGCTATCAGACAGCGAGCAGTCTGAGAGACAGCTCCCCTGAAAAGTCAGACATCAAGTACAATTGAATGTCATCAACTGTCTCTTAAAATGTGTTCAACCTTAACATCAAGAGTGGTTAAAATGCATTTCAGAACGTTTCCATTCGAAAGAACTGTGACCTTGACAGTTCGATATATTACGTGGCAGATTTGACTAAAATAACACAACTATAATTTCTATATTCATGATTACTCTCACTCTCTTCTGTCGAATTTAAAATATTTGAATACTCCAGGTTTGCAAAAAAAATTCTTATTATACTTTAAATTATATGTTCTCCCCTGTTTTGCAATAGAAACACCTAGAGCAGTTTCAAGTATATCCTCTCTCCAGTTTTGGAGAAAAAAATACCTATCCCAATTTAAAATATCTTTTTAAACCAATTTTGCAATTATAAATCCTGGAGAAATTTCAAATATCTGCTCCGTCCAGTTTTTCAATAAAATCTCCTTTCGCAATTTAAGATATCTGCTCACGCCAGTTTTGCTATAAAAACCTCCTATCGCAATTTTCTTACGGTGCTTATGTGAAGTTTCGAACATCTGCACTAACCACTCAATACAACTTTTCTTTGATGTATCGTTCTTATCCACACTTTGGGCCGGCACAATCCCAAGAAAACTATAACACAAGCGACCTTCAGCAGTTTATAAAACCTCCTGACATTAATGCAGTAAACTACCTTCATTTTTGATACTTCATTCCGGGGAACAACAAATCCTGTCCCTTATTTAAGACCAATTTCCCTTTTTAAAAGAAAAAACTAAAATCCACTGCCCATTCAGTGCCCAGCTTGTCCAACCTGAAATCCTCTTCAACCACAAAATCTAAATTTATTTCGCTAATACTGTAGTCACTTCCTTTAGAAATGCTGGCATATACAGGCACACAAATTTCAACCTTCAAACTTCATGTCTGTTTTCTGTTGTTTATATCCTTCCATTTGCTCAGCGTAAGTGGGAGGCTCTTTGTACGGCGCAGAGTTGTTAGTAAATAATTCGAAACCCAATCTGTGGTGCAACAACTTTTCGGCTGTACGAAACTACTTATTTAATATACGATAAAACATAAGATAGAAAATAAATATTACACCGATTATGGAATTCTATGAGCGAAAACATCACACTCTACTACACAGTTCCGCTATATTCCAATCCATAAAATGCCTCAGTTCCTACTTACTCCGTGAAATTTCTTCATATTGTTTATTTAATCAGCTACAGTAGTCAAAGTTCCGTTCCTTCTACAAACCTTTCAAAATCGATGGCTCGATCTTACACTGCACTGCGCATACTCCCAATTATCAATTAAGGATTCTGAAATACAAACTTTTATCTCTCATTCATAATGCAGTTCGCAAAGTATTGATCAGTTCTTTGTGCCAAACTTCAGTTACAAACCCTTAACATGCTCAGTGCCGTGAGAGCAGTTCTGTCTCTCAGACATACAGTGAAGCAGTGGGAACATAATAAATACTAGACGATATTGGATTGTCCATTATTTTACAAAATAATTTACACTTCTGGAACTGTTGTTTTAAGTACTTTATTTCTATATGGATAACGAAGTACTACAAGTTAAGGGACTGTCAAACAGTCGTTTCGGCTCAATTATTTTTCTCTTAAGGGTAGCAGGGATTCCGCTTAAGATGAAGAAAATGTCGACTCTTTACGCTATCTACATGATAACAGTGATTTCCTGTTCTTGCACTACATTTGTAGGGATGTTCGTCGATGTGTACATGTATAGGGATGATTTGGGACATGTCATGACAAATATTCGTGTTTCGATTGGGTTCATGAACGTTTTATGGTTACTTTTCTACTGTAGGTAAGCCAGGACTCTGGAAACGACATCACAGGCACCTGTTTAATTTCCACAACTTCACATTCCGAGCAATAAATAAATAAACACAAATATATAACAAAAGATATAAATTGAACCGAACGCTGTTTGTTGCAGATATGTATTATGTAGTTTAGGCTAAGCACTTTCTATGCTGAAGATCTAAGAATTTCATTATAATATGAAAGAGTATGTCAAACACATTGTGTTTTCTTGAGACAAAGCTTACAGAATTTTGCAGAATATGGTAGTGTTTGAAGATGTGGTTGAGACAGCTGAGACTGTAAAGTTAGCCTGTACGTCACCAGCATACATACAGATTGACTGATGTTTTGAAGTAGATCAAATGAGTTGTCAAAATGTTACATTTTTCAAACAGAATAATTGTTTTCAGGGTGAGAGTACAAGAAATTGTAACAATGAAAATCAATATGTTCTACACAACAGAGTAAATTTACAATCTTGCTTTCAGAACCCCCTGCTAAGAACTGGTTTTTCTTAGGTACTTTTACATCAGGACGTTAGAAAAATCGTCCTGTTCTTAAGTTCCCCTCCCCATTTACCTGGCTTTATATCACGGTTTGGTTTCTTTGACTCAGACTCCGACAACGCAGTATTGAACGTGCGATGGACCGAACAGACAGCTTCACGTGGGAAGATCTGCCGACCAGAGACGCTGACACAGGCCACTTGACAGCGGCAGGATGTGTCCCGCTTACTACAAAGTACAGCAGAAGAGCAACTATTGTGATCTCATTTTGTCATACCGTCCTGTCAACAATACGTATCGTGGCAAACCACGAAACAATATTCACTGCGTGGTACCCTTTCGACTGGACTGTTTCACCGTTCTATGAACTGGTTAACATCTCACAGGTAACGGTTTCTATTAATTAAATAAAGAATGCTTTCACGTTTTGCATCACGTTGTGTCCGTATTTAGGGAAGAACTATATACATATATTCATCTACACAAAATTTTATTGTCTAGATGGTAATAATTCATTCACCTCTGAATACATGTTTCAACTGTCCAGACATTCAGAAATGTATAAATGTAAATTGCGTTTCAGTTGCATGGACTGGTGCTACGTGCTGAGACCTACTATATGTGCATCCACGCGCGCGCACACACACACACACACACATATATATATATATATATATATATATATATATATATATATATATATATATACGCATATGTTATTGGAAGAGCCTATATTAAACAGGTTGAACCATAAAATAATGATCAATTTTCTTGGTACATGATGTCCCGTACTGAATGCAATAATGTTTGGTGGAATCTGAAAATTTAGCCTCGTAATGCCGTTAAATTATACGTATAATATAATAAATGTGACGTGAACATTGGAGTTTCGTTGTGTTCTCTTCCCTAGTTAGAGCACAGAGACCGGGAACTCGTGATTAATTAAGATACCGGTGAATTTCACAATAATGTCTGTCACAAAGAACACAGCACCAATCCCCACACACAATTCATTTGTAAAATTTCCACAAATTTTAAAATCCCCCCCTCCACCATTACACTTCTACATCAAGCCACACACAAGCGTCACGTGATCTGTTCCCCAAACAGACAAAAACACAAGCAACGAACAACAGACAGACGCGCACTGTCATATGTGGATAAAGCGACAGAAGTGTGACAGTTTCTATCGAGTTATTAAATTACTGTGTTAATATCTATCATGCTACCGCAGATAACTGTACCTTCACCACCTCGGTTCCATGCTGCTTCCAGGGGGATTCGCTGCACACACTACATAATGGAACATCATAATGAAACAAATGATAGTGATGGTAAATTGGTGATTAAAAGCAATGAAATAACTGTACATGTAACAGCAAACTGCTTTATACATTGCGGCCTGTAATTGCGTATTTTCTGTGTAATGTATTATTTTATATACAGTTCAGACCAATATTCTAAATTCCACAGCAGGTCTCCATCTTCATATGTACTCCAACATTCTTTCCTAGCTTTCTCATTCACATATTTTCTTTCAAGCAAGATTTTAGTGTAATTATGTTCATGAAAGCACACAGAAAGGTATTACAGAAAGGTGCCATCCTTTTGTCGCTTTTAGTAGAGAGAGTTGCCTATTCATTTACATCAAAATTTAACGTGGTTTCACTCTGTTGTGAACTTACGAACCATAAACGAAACACAAAACATAAAGGGAGTCAAATTCGTCACATAAATCTGAATACTGATATCTCTATAGCCATAACAGACAGATGAAAGAAGTGTCACTGGAATTACTTAAATGTTTTACTTTAACATAAACCTAACCTGTAAATATCCCCTTATTTACAGTGTTTGACAACACTAGTAACCCTGGGCACAACCTGCGGTTTCCCGGCTCTGGTTACCACATTGACCTCTGTCGCCTGCAGTCAGTTCGAAAAGGTAAAAGCGGCCATACTGGATATCAGACAGCAACATATGAAGTCTCATCACGCCCTGGAAGATGAACATGGTGACGCAATTTCAAACTGTGACTTGCAAGCTAAGATAAAAGCGTGCATTCGGCACCATCAGGAAATAATGGTGTAAGTTTACGTAAAATTGCCTAACACATTGGTGTAACTGCAGATGGAAAAGGAGATGCATTTATATTGTCGTTATCAATCCTCCTCAGAAAAGCAACATATAAATCATCATAAAATCAGTAATTTTTATAATTATAGTGAAATACTGCACATAGTCATAGAATTACACTCTTCTGTAATATCCTTCACAAAATATTTCCTGTTGTGATATCAGTATACCACTCCTAATTCACAGGTTCATGCAGCATCTGGAAGACGCACTTAATATCGGTCTGTGTGGTCACTTACTGGTCCAATTAGCCACAATGTGCTTAGCTGCCTTCTCTGTAGTTACGGTACAGTATAAGAATTGTTGCCACCGGTAATATTATAAACTGACAGATTTCTTAAAAGGGATTTCGAAGATAAATTTTCACGGTAGATCACCTATAAAAAGCATTTTCTAATCCTCCCCATTTTCACATGGCATACTTACTGCAGTCAGTCCCAAAGCCCCGAACATGTAACACCTCACTTGTCACGTTGCACATAAAAAGATGTTACATCATTTGTTCATACACGGCAGCAGTATCTGTTTCCCGGCTATTCCGGCCAGTGAGAGACATATGACACTATCGCATTATGTCTCGTACATTTGTTATTGACAGTTTTAACATACCGAGAGCTAAATAAAAATCTGAAATCAAATATTTTGTTTCTCTGCATCTTTATAATGCATTAAATAATTACCCGTAATTCTCTTACAGTTAAGTGGACTGGAAATGTTACATTTTCAGTCTAATCAGTTAAATACGTTTTGTAACATCTCTTTTCACAAATGTGCCATACCGCTAGTCTTAGTAAACGTTTATACTTTCAGCATTGCTCTATGTCTGCCGTACATATAAGTCGATACTGTAAGTATCAGCATTTTAAGCGTACTTCATGGCATTCACTGGCAACATGAACATAAAAAACACACGGAATTAAGAAAAAGGCCAATGTAAAAAGACGTCTTTCCCCATGTCTCGCCTTTCAATGCCAACAGCTGTATTCAGCTATCCTGTACGATAAACAATCGAAATCGCTAGTTCCCAGCCTGTGTCGAGCCACTGAACAACTGCTCTCTCATATCCTGAACGTATACAAGTACCTTCCACACAGAGAAACATTCTTCCTGAACAAGAGGATCTCCTTATTACTGACATGCTGGACGGCCCACTCTAAAAAACGCTTAACTGCACTCAGCGTTTTTAAACGGCTTCAAGGGACTACTTCATTTATAGCAACACCAAAACTGAAAATTGAGAACATTAAGGAAGCAGTCACTGCCAAAGCTCAATGATTAATTTTAAAACATATTTAGTAATTGGGGGGAGGTGCGGCGGAAGGAAAGACGTTCCATTCTTTTCAGGGGATCTGGCAATCCTCTGCAGATCACAGAATATGTGATAATTCAGTGAGCCTACAGGTGTGTTGTGAGTGATGGTAGTGAATATTAGTGCTGTTCTATAAGCATAATGACTGGTTTTGTGCGTTGAGTTTACTAATTTTCTGATCGAACATTTTTGTTGTGTGCATGAAATATTCCTAAATTAGCTCCAATAGATGTAACTATGCAATCACGATAAGTTACAGGCTTACAGCCTCGATGAGCTTGAATTTACATCACATAGCCCTCATGTCCACTGAATTCGGCATAAGTTTTGAAGGGGTGCGGCATTACTTCTTGTGGATTGGGACAGATATAGGAAATGAATTACAGGAGATGTGCCGCTACTAGAAATTTACAAATTAGTCTGGAAAAATTATGAATATAAGTTTCAGAGTTCTAAACATTGTTTCTTCTATTGCTCCATCTTCCAAACAGACTACATTGTTATTTCTAAAAAAGAGGATACAACCATCTAATCGTAGAGCAGTAGGTTTTGCCCAACACAGATAGATTTTTCGTGTCACAGCGTACAGGTTTTTTGAATAAATGGTAATCAAGAAACCGGACGTGAAAAAAGATGCAAGTGGAACACGAAAACGTGGATGAGTGTAAGGCCCATTAATCAGGATCATTTGTAGGCAGGCATTCGCCGAGAACCGGAATGAAGAAGTACTGACAGTGCAACAGGGATTCGTTTCTGCAATTCGCTGTCACGATCCATGTGCGATGAAATGGCTAAACCACGATGTGGGGAAGCTTCGCAGCATTACGTTAAGTTCATACTTAGACACATTGTCAAGGAACTTAAGAAGAAGAGATGTTACGTCAGACATCACGAAGCTATAGCTTACATAACTGAATGTCGGTGCAAGCACTGATGTAGAAACCGTCTGGTGAGCAAGGCACTGCTATGAATCAGTGACATCAGCCTTCCCCACATTTACATCTGTGTCATACTTACTGTTTGGTCTCACTTAAAGACACAATTTATATCGAGAGTTCGAGAGTCAGTTCGAAAGTTTTCCTGGAAAGTTTTTTTTTAAATACATTGTAATTTGTTGACCAAATATGAATATTGTTAGCAAGCAGAGTTCTTTATTTCGAACAGGTCTCGTGATTTAAAGAAAGAACAGATAATCCGATATCTAATAGTTTGAAAATAGGAGTTCTTAGAAAAAATTCACGGAACGAAATGCTTGCAATTTCTCGGTTTTTGTCAAATGCGGAGACAAAAAAATGAAAAAAGCAGAATAAAATAAATATATATTATATATTTATATTTATGTATACATAAAAACAAACAGTGCAGGATACTTTAGAAGGGAAACTCGGTGCAATTGAATGTGACGGTGGGAATGTTGAAGTGCAGTGGAACAATATGAAGGAATGTGTCTTAGATACTCTCAGTGATCTGGTTGGGAAAGTCGAGAAGAGAGGAAGAAAACCATTGATTACACAGGAAATGATCAGTAAAATGGATGAAAGAAGGAAATGGAAGAATGTCAACACTGAAGAAGGCAGGTAGAACTATCGGAGGCTAAGAAACCAATTGAAAAGAGCCACAGATAATGCCAAAAAGGAATATCTTAAGAACATATGTAACGAAATTATGGAATTTCAAAGAACAGGGCAGTATGATTTGATGTACATGAAGACAAAAGAACTAGGCTGGAAGGAGAACCAAGTGATCCAAAATACTGGCATCGAAGACTCCCAAGGAAATAGAATAGTAGAGTAAAGTCAAGTGCTGAAAATTTGGGAGAATTATATTACAGAACTACACGATCGACCTAATTGACCAGTAACCCTAGAAGTCGAACCTGAAGAGGAGGAAGATGCAGACGAGAAGGGCCCATATATTTTGCGAAGTGAAGTGGAAAAAGCCATCAAGGAAATGAGGAATAAGAAG
>Ga0268261_10000858_pt1 | contig 20117 bp, 16 predicted proteins | sample TergutNc150P1_FD_190353 | JGI IMG/M metagenome (GOLD analysis project Ga0268261, IMG submission 190353) | Nasutitermes corniger P1 segment gut microbial community from laboratory colony in Florida, USA - Nc150 P1 (SPAdes) (version 2) | ecosystem: Host-associated > Arthropoda: Insects >...
GACCACGAACACATCGCGACTGTCATCACGATACGAAGGTAAAACCAGAGGCTGCCCCTGCAGTTATTGAGCTCCTGATGATGGGCGGGAAAACGCCCGAAACATGTTGAGCTGTAAACAAACGCCAGGATAATAAACTGAAAAACTGTTGCATCAGGTTGGTGATTTATTTGAGTTAAATGTAAAACTCCGGTGCCAAACGGTTAAAGCTGTTGACATTTGAAGTTTCCGTTTGACACTTGACAGTGCCAGTAACTAACCAGCTGCCGGCAGTAGGTTCACAGGTTCCGTCTCACAGAACCCCTCAGCGCGGTTGGCGTTCTCCCAATCTGTTATAATTTTTGCAATCATCTCCCGGTCTCATTTGCCGTCTTAAATTCCCCAACAACTTTTCTATACGCAATTCTACAGCAGCAAGCCTGCGACAAAATGTCGACTTAGCTGCGGTCTGAAACTCGCTGCATGTTTGTACAAGACTCGGTTCGCTTCCCAGAAGTCCGACGTCAGAGCGAAGTGATTCTGCCCGAGGCTGTTCTGTGGCCTCTACCGTTGCGACAGCAAGGTCGGAAAGGGAAGCTACCTGTGACGTCACAGCGACGGAAGTCAACTGCTGGAATTGCGTCAGACGTCCGCCGTGTTATTGTGTATGGCAGGGACAGGGGAACGCCGGTCACGTGCACAGGTGTCCGCCGGACAGCTTGTGATCGGACCGAGGGTCATGAAGGCAATGCGAACAGCTAGCGTGAAGTAGGTATGCGGGAGCTGCACGCTACGGTCACTAGTGGAGGGACGTGGTCACCTAGCTTCACACCCCGGCTATTTATACCCGGTGGTGGTTACAGTCTGGACGCTCATCTGTGGTCCGTACCATCGATTCTTCGGTTGTCCAACATGTAGCGTAGTTACTATACCAACTGAGCTACACCAGGTAAAATTGCGTGCATTGATGTCATTATGTGCGTCACAGTTAGGTGTAAACTGCCTTGTCAGGCAAAGGCCTGTTACCGTCTACTGCCACATTTACAAGTGTCGCACCTCCATGTCTCCTCGCACCATTCTGCACTGAAATGCCCACAGCCCAATGGCGGAATCCTGCCGGCTGCTGTAACGTTTGACTGAATGTGAAATATAATGGGGTGTCGCAGATTGTTGAGAGGCAATTTTTGTGAGAGCCAGCGACTGAAGAGAACAGATTTGACCTTGAGAGTGTGGAAGGGGAAACACAATCCGTTCTTCCCTTCCGGAGAAAACACACAGCCTTGAAGACACGAGTCAGTGTCACTGCAACTGTCGCTGTTTGCTACGTGTGCAGTTTATAGCAATTCAAGGTAGCGCTAACCAGGTAGAGAATAACACAAATGATAATAATAACTTTCTTGCACAACGCACGATATATTCTTTAACTGGAATAAATCAGGCACTGCTCGTGGACATCTACCAGCTTAACTTCCCCTGCGCAATCACCGCCAAGGTCAAATCCGTTCTCGCGAGTCTATTAGAGTACATGTTGCTTTCTGTAAGACAGGAAATTTGCGAGAGATATTTCTCTGTTACTACCGGCCAGACCGGCTCTATGGACAACACTGGGCACTGGGTTCTTTTCCTCACCTCCAGCTACAGCCAGGGTTGAGAATGAGTGGAGCCATACCTCTGCTTCCCCCATACGACTGCATGGCGTGGAGGACAGTTTTCCCCCTTTACCTTTACTTTAACTTTATGCCAAAGGAATCAGTCAGTGGAATTTCACAAACCTACAGGCGCTGCACCACGAGCTGCCATGTTGCTTTGCCGCTTATTACACAAACGAAAAGCCATATATTTAATATTTTAGACAATATTTGCGGAAACTACTGTCTTGTGGAATATGACGCCGTTTAGTCTGGCACATTAAGGCTTCGCGTAGTCGCTATAATGACTAAGTTTTGGACTGGGCGGTCCGGCATTCGATGCCTGGCAGTGGAGACATTTTGTTGTTCTCAAAAACTTCCAGGCCAGGTGTGGTGGCCACCCAGCCACTTACTAATTGAGTACTGGGGGCTCTTTCCCCCAGTGCTAAGGAGGCCGTGGCTTGAAGCTGACCACTCACGCCATCTAGTGTCGATGTGAAGTATGAATGCTTCTACTCCCCTATATACCTTCAAGGCGGGCGCAGGGACAAATTTCCCTTTCCCGTTACGTTTCGGAGTTACCTCCAGTTTCCATGCTTGAGACGGAGTTAGCAAGTTAGTACTTGTACCAACCAATCGACGTCACTGCCTCATTCCAAAAGATAGTAATTTTCACAGTCGTCTGTTGGTTATTTCAGATGGCGAAGCGACTGCACGCTCATATGTTTCTGCTAGTTCTAGCTGCAGCCGTCAAAAGCGACACTGTCTCTGGGTCAGGTAAGTTTCTGCAGATATTTTCAGAAATTGTGTGTTGCGGCGCAGAAATGACAGGATGTTCAACAGTGAGGTCCTTAAGTCATGACAATTAAATGGGAAGTCATTACAACGTTAAATGTAGCTTAATTATTCCATTGAATTTTCACTATTTTGCAACATAATCCTCCAGCACTTCAATGTATTCCATCTTGGTGCAAATTTAAAAATCCCGTCGCAGTAGATATCCGGTTCTTGCATTTGCAACCATTCACAAACATCAGTTTCCACTTCCTCATTATTGTGAAATTAGCGGCCCAAACAAACGGGGTGTCGTACCAGACGACCAGAATAAGTCACCATTTTAGTGCAGTTTTCACTACATGCCAATAGCTGTGCGCGTTTCTGCCAGATTTGCCACAAGCAGGGTGTAAACTGCAGTAGGCTTTACAACAGTTCGTACGTTACCTTGTGCCGATATGTCTATAATTATTTGATTCTCTTACTAAACATATTTTTAGAGCATAAAAAATATTTTGTCCCATGTTTAACGTGTATGGTGAAACGTGCGTCTGGACGAACAACAACAGCTCTGCAGTTCCCACTAGTGTCTGTATGAACAACAACAGTTCTGCAGTTTCGTCCAGTGTTTCGTCACAGCGAATGTCAGCTTATAACCACTAAAAACAAAGTACGTCTTTGGCACAGCTCCTTGTGACTCTGTTTATATAACGTACGTGAAGTTGTTCCTGTTTATAAAGTGAAGGCATATAGGGGGTGTGGATGTATAACTCCACTTATTCAGCAGTACATAGAGGTGAACGATCCGCTTCACGCCCTCTGTGCCCACTGAACAGAAGACTGGGTGTGTTCCGTAGCCAGTCTGGAGGCTGTGATTATGACAGAATTCTGTTACCGCTGACGGACTCGGACAGCATTTTCTGCGTTGTCCGACCTGTGGCCTATTTACTATACCGGCTGAGCTGTCGCGGAAATTCCTTGATTATTCCACTTTAATAATAATAATAATAATAATAATAATAATAACAATAGCTATGAAGGTACTGCCTGTGCAACCTGTATTCCTATAACACATGTCCTTTTTACCATGTCCCTCAGCACGGCAAAGTTGTGGCACAGAACATCACCCGCCGGGACAGCCCGTGACAACTGTGGTGCTCAGGTACACGATAAAATGGACACTCTGCACTACAGATTTTCGTACAGACCAGTACGTCGTTTCATCAGAGTTATTTTACTGCAGGCTCTTTGTGTGTTCCCCGCTTCGCGGCGTCAGTTTCCACAGCAACTACTGACGACAAGTACATCTTACGTTCGACACCGTAACGTAAAATATGCACCAAGCAGTTTGTCGTCCCCCACGGAACCTATCCTGGGTTTCGTGATTTGATTTAATTTCATTTATTAGAAATCTGACAGACCCACACAAGGTATCACCTTCGGATACAGAACGTAATTTCAAAGAGGACACAATAAGAAAGCGGTGATAGCGTCATGCATTATGTATCAAGAGCAATATTGATTGTGATCAGTTCCCTGACACCACGCATGGTGCCTACATTAAAGTACTAAAAACTCAAGAATTAATTACACAGCAATAATCAGTTGTACAGCATTAAACCTTAATTCATTCAATTCGATATTAATCGCTGAACCGCTTGTGTGAGATGGCAGATGATTGAAGAGTTTAATTCCTCAGTAATGTACCGCTTTTGGAATTTAGTAAGATTAGAACTTGCAATATGAAATTTAAGATTAGTTTATATATTGTGAATTTCTTGATTACTTTTTAAATAAATGTATGTTACCTGCAAGTATATTAGCAAGGAGAATGTATATCGTGAATGGAAGGATAGTGTTGCGAACTGCTGTGCGAGTTGTCCCCAAGTTACTCTTCTGCCACTCTCTAGTGTTGCGCCCATCACTCTCAACTCAGTGAAGCTCTGTTTCACATTCAGTGAGATTTACTACTGCCGTGCTCTATAGAACGAGACTGTCCTTCAGTCATTCAATGCTTTACACCTACAGAAGTTGCTGGCGTTTTATTAAAAATAAACTTTCATGCGTTTCGAAGTTATGGTATATTTTTCTACTGGCATTTCAAGACTTCTGTTTTACATTAAAAGTGGATTCCATTGTTCGTGGCGGTTTGGTGGGTCCCAATAAATCATGAATATCACGAATACTGATAAAAATTACGAAGGCATTGGGATAGGCGCTAATATAAGTGTTCATACCAATTTTCGTTCATATAGGTCCACTGATTCAAAGGTGATAATGGGGACATACGGACAGCATGGCAATCTTGTAAGCTTATTTCGGACTGTCACCTTGTCCCTCGCCACTTCTTTCAGACGCCATGGCAAGCATAGAAACAGCACGGTGACGTAATAATGAGTGCTCTTGTTTACTGCGAACAGACGTCCGCGATGGCGACTCGGCCCGCTGCACGAATCCCAATGGCCAGAGCGGCGCCTGTGTCAACATCAGACGGTGTCCCAGTCTGCTAAACATGCTGCGACAACAGCGCCAAATCCCCGGAGTGGCCGACTTCCTGCGAGCGTCTGCGTGTGGCTATGAAGGGAACGACCCCATGGTGTGTTGCCCAGGCTTGGAAACGCCCCCGACGGGAGCGCCGCCCGATAACAGTTCAAGGGCGTCGGTGAGGGAATCTGTGGGGCTGCCGGGCATGTCGGAATGCGGTACGTCGTTTGCCGAAGTGGAGGATAGACGCATCGTGGGAGGATATCCATCGAAGAAGGGTGAGTGCTTACAGACAGCTGGCCAAAAGCTCCAGAAATAATGACAGATCTGGGCGGATGTTCTCAATGGCTGGGCAAGAGCTCACGAATATCCATTGCATACCGTTGTCAGTTTTAATTTCATCAAAATGAATTTATACTTGCCTGTGCCATTTAATATTTTACAGCAGATTCCAATTATGCCAGCAGGTGTCCTTGCATTGTGACCCACTATGATCCCTTATGTATCCTAATTTATTCTGTCATCAACCCTACAAGAAATTTTTATCTCCAAACAGGATAAAACAAATGAGCTGCAAATCGATGCAGAACAGTATGTGTCAGGTTTTGGTGGATCCCCACCGTTTGCAGGTGTTACATTTCAGAAGACTAAAGAAATCCTTTGTGACTAGAGTATCCAAATATGTCTATACAGTTTGAGTGCATAGTATTTTGCAAAATGTATGTTTAAACTGTGGTATTTTACTTTGCTTTGCCTAAGTTTAAAGTCTGATGCATGTCGATGCAGGTGCATGGCCATGGCTCGTGGCCCTGGGCTACAAGTCTTCCACAGACATCAAGTTCCTGTGTGGCAGTGCCCTCATCACACGCAGACACGTCGTCACAGCTGGACACTGTGTGCACGGCCGCAAGGACTTGTGAGTGTCACAGTATACAAATCATGAACAACATCTGCACAGTTCATACCCATACCAGACCAGTGGGTTTCATTTAAATTTGGTATAGTAGTACACACTAACAGTTGTCACATTTAATATTGGCCCATACTGCTCTAATACAGTACTTACTTTTACAAAACTTGATCTGAAATTATCATTTCAATGATGAGGCTAATTACACCAAACAAGATACAAAATATATTAAGACCAAGAACCATCGCACACAAATTGTTCAAAATAACGTATCGCACTGAGTCTGTTCAGTGCCGCTACCTTCTCCAGTATGGCTACGTTGAAAATGAGGCAATTCATATGCCAAATACTGCTACAAATGCACACCACTCTTAATTAACTTTGTGGAGCAGAATCCTCCTTGAGAAGCTGATAGTTTCTCAGGCAGTCAAGGCATATCCTGGATCTTATGGAACTCAAAAGCTTCGTTACCTTGTTCACAGGACACCACTTGTCCCTATCCTGAGTCAGACTGATCCAGGCCACACACTATCATATTTCTCTAAGGTTAATTTTAACATGCCTCTCCCTTCTACATCTCGGTCTTCAAAGCACCCTCCTTCCCTCAGGTTTTCCCATCAAAACTCTGTATGTGCTCCCCTCTTGTCCCATGCATGCTGAATGTCCTGCCCACCTCATCCCCCTCCCTCTGCTCGCCCTAACAATACAGCAAGTTTCTTTTATCCCTGTTCTAAGCACTGTAGCTGGCAAGGGATGTCTCTGAGGACGCAGGTCTCCATGTGATAGAGCTGCCATGTTTGAAATGATGCAACATTTGGTGACAGCAAAACATTTAGCTCTCCATTATGCAGTTTTCTCCAGTCTTCTCTTGTTTCCTCCCTCTTAAGCCGAAAGAACACCCTCAGCCTGTCCTTACTTTAATGTGGGAGACAAAGTTTTACACCCATTTAAAAGAACAGGCAAAACTGTAGTTCTGTATACTTTAATCTCTGGATTCTTAGACAGCAAACAGGGAGGCAAAAGATTTTGGAACACATTTAATTTGCTCTAAACAGCATGCATGCAACTTTGATTTGTTAGTGTCATTTCCAAATATTTGAACTTTGCAACATTTTGAAAGGACTTACCATCTTTTTGTTTTGCTTTTGTCCTAAATTTTGTTCATGAGACATGCTCTCTCTGTCTCTCTCTCACACACACACACAATTTCCAGCGTTATTAGTATTTCTAGGCCAACTTCTTTTCTGGTCACTTATAAAGCTTTAGTTCTTGGTTTATGGTAATTACATTTTTGCCCAGTAAATTAACATACTTAGCATAAAATCACCTATTTCACATGTCCAACTTTCCAAAAATGACACATTAGAAGGTCTGTAACACGACTGCTGCAGATATGTTGCAAGGCTTGGTGAACTGGACTTGAAGCGAGAGGATGATGGGGCAGCGCCAATTGACATCTTGATACAGGATCGGAAAGTGCATGAGAGTTACAACCCCACGACATTCACTAATGATATCGCCATTTTAAAGCTGCAAGATGATGTTACATTCACCAGTAAGTGCATCACCAGTCTATAGTTCATTTTGAATGCTTCACCAACTAATTCAAAGCGCAGTGACAAATATGTACTCCTGCATATAATTTAACTTTCAGCCATGTGTGTGAACTCTGTTAAGCCAAAAACTGTATAAAAATGAGCTCTCATTACTTGCAAATAAGAATTGGGAACCTCTGATTTTTCCAGCATTGTACTTCTCTTTATGAATACATGGCCTGATGGCATTCAGCTGAACAATCTATGTGAGATTAATATAGCAAAAACGAGATGTGCAACTGAACACGTCACAAAACACAGCATGATGCCTGTCACAACAGTCATGACACACAACATGCAGCGCATTCCTGCCTCTTTGTGCATATACTGGCTGTTGTTTAAGATTGTCACATCACTCATTTTGCCTGCTGTGTTTGCAGCCCTGATCCAGCCCATCTGTCTGCCGCTTTCTCCCGACATTCGCTCCCGAGACTTCGTGAGGCACTATCCCTTCATTGCAGGGTGGGGCTCCATCCATTTCAGTGAGTGTCAAGACAGGGATACTAAATAGCAGGATGCTTCACTCAGTTTGGTGTTTCATTCCTCATTCTTGTATTGTGTCCTCTTACAGATGGCCCATCCAGCTCACAGCTAATGCAACTACAGATCCCTGTGGTGACTCAAACACAATGTAAGGAAGCATTCAAAGCCTTCAGCACTGCCCACATTGATGATCGTGTCATGTGTGCAGGGTTTGCTAGGGGTGGCAAGGATGCCTGTCAGGTCTGTGTGAGAACTGTCAGATGCAAGTGCACTAGGATGTGACACTGTCACTGGGCAACTAGAGGATTGCATGCCTCCATCTTCAGGGTCAATTACAAGGACTGTTTCACCTTGAAGATGAAGGCACTGTGATCCTTTGCAATGTCTGCAACTACTTGCCCAACAACAACAAAGTGTCATATCTCAGCGAACTCTGCTCATTGCAACTTGAAGTAACTCGTAAGTTAAATGTCAAGAACATGGGACACAAATTTGCTGCTACTATTCACCATGTCATTTGACCATATATTTACAGGGTGACTCTGGTGGACCGCTCATGTGGTCCAAGGACAACCGTTTCTACCTGATCGGTATTGTATCATTTGGATTTCGGTGTGCAGAGCCCGGCTATCCAGGCGTCTATACCAGGGTCACAGCCTTCCTGGATTGGATAACATCTCACCTTATATAAGGCTGCACAGATGCAGGGTTGAAAATGCAAAGAATTTTTGCAAATCCTGCAGTCAGATTTCTGCAGACAAGTGTTTGCTCCTCTCACGCAGGAGCACAAGGTGTCCCTCGGAATAACCATTTGCAAGCTTTAGTGTCTTGGAAGTATGATCAGCAGTGCCATCTGTGACAGTGCTCAATAACATTGATGACACTGACTTGTGCTGAACACTTTGCCAAGAAGACAAACTTTGCTGTGACTCTGAACTGTGCTATGTTGCAACTGTTGCAATGCAGCTGGTTACAAACTCCAGTGCAGAAACGTGGAGTATGAAAAAATGAAATGCTATGCATTGTACATTACACTTCTAACACAGCATTTGTATGTGGTGCTGTGCATGCTGGGTGCAGGTGCAACAGGTCTGGCTGACTGCTGTGTATTTCAAATCTTTATTTGTAGTTTGTGCTGGGTGACCGATGTGCTGTGTTATTTTATCCACGTCACCTTGTGAATGCTGTATCCACGTCACCTGAATGCCAACCTGCATGCCAGCTGTCACACCGGTACATTACACATGTTGATCCATGTTTTTTTAATATATTTCACATTTATTTAGTTTTCTCAAATGTTCTAATAATATAAAAGCAATATCAGTGCACAATATGTACTGCTGTTTCCATGCAATGCACGTCATTAGGCATGCAACTAATATATCTTGACCTCCACCAGCAGACATGGAACTCAAACCTGTGCCTGCTGTGAATGGGTTATGTAGTAACATATGTTCAGGAACCCTGAATTGATTTCTATCTTGGTTTCTACTTGGACTTCACAAAATTGTCACATGGAAAGGTGACTGGCAACTGCGTGGCCTGCGCAGTATGATAACCACCATCTTGACTGACTGCAAGTACTGTCAGGTTCAAAAGTGGTGAACTGTTTAATGTATAGAGCAGTACTTATATGAAGAATGTACAAATGCAACCTGTTTGAGGGAGCTCAGAGGTGACGGAATAGCGGCAGTTAGCAATGATCACCACCGACATTTAGACAGCAGCTGCACTGATGCACAGTTGACACATCCCACCTTGTAAGAATTCCATTGGCTGCTGCCAAAAAAACTGCTGCTCCATCGCACCCTCCAACACGACTGTACTGTTTGAGGGAGCAAGTCCACACTCTATGCAGGACGTTTCAGCGCTTCCCATGGCACGGCTCTTAGTCGGTCCTGAACTGTGGGCCACATGGTGCCTCAGCAGGATGATGTTAGTTGCTAATCTTGCTAGCAGTTGCCACTGACTATGTCACATAACTCGCAGTCCAGCGGCAGTGGACTGTCAGTATCCCACCAGTCCCTCTGGACACATTTACTGTCAGTATGCCACCTTTAAGGTGCTGCTTGCTCAAAATTTTGTGTCTCCCCCAGTGTTTATCGAGCCACATTGTACCAATCGTGATCTCAGCAAGCTCCGGCTTAGTTACAATACAGCACGATCGCCACAACATTCTGCACCCTGCAGCAAACTGCATGCAGAGTGGAAAGGGCATCACGACAAACCTATCTTCATGGTAACCAAGTAAGCATAAGACACAACATACATAAAATACGTGTTCTTTGCCTGGGATCTGGTTCTTTTGCGCATCAGTATCAGTGCACACACACACGCACATGCGCACGCATATGGAGAGAGCAATAGAAGCTAAAATTTTAAACAAGAAATGATGCTCAATTTTAAAATTACTGGGAATCAGAAACTGAATCACAAGTCACAGTCACCACACTTACTGGCAGGATACAGAACATACCCTTATATATGGCTGGTCTGTGACAGTCTGCAGTTTTGGTAGCACACACTTTCTGTCTGCAAGAAAATGTTAGAGTTATGTCGCACGTTTCACGTGGTACGGCGTTCACATATACCGGCCTACAAGTTTTGTTACTTTTAGTTTGGTGACTACATCCATTTTGAGACTGGATGTATGTAGATACTATGAAGAGACTACAATTGGGTCAGTGAAGGAACACACACATGCACACGCACATGCTATCATGCCTGTTACCCTGCAAGCTACCTCCCTTCAGTAGTCCTTCACCAGATACACCAACTGCAATCAACAGTTGCTCCTTCTGTCTTCTTATTTTGGTACAGCTGAAAGTCAATCCATTCACAGGCTGAAGCTTACAAAGGGGGAAAATGGAAAGGGGTGAGAACATTGCGGTTTTTCATTATAAAACAAACAGGACACAGGACAACCGCAACATCACGAAGAGAACATCCTGTAACGGCAGAAGAGGTGACTGTAAACAGTGTGTTCAATAAGTAAGGTTCTTTATGTCATAACAATTACAATGTTAAATGTAGCTCGTTAATTGCACTGAAGTATCACTTTTCAACACAATCCCCAAAACACCTTGACACAATTCAAAGAATTCTGTCACAGCAGAAATCAGGCTCCTGGTTTCACAGCAACTGATCAACAGCCATTTCCCCTTCTTAATTAGCATAGAACTGTGACTTGGTTTTCCACAGTCAGTTCCTCCAGTCCTGCTGTGTTCACATCTGTCCCGGATGTGCTGGGCCAACTGGAACAACTGTCATCATGGATAGGGACGCAAGTCTTCTAGAATGTAATGCTGCATTGAGCAAGCAGAATGGTCTTAGCATATCCACCGTCAGGGACAAGCAGTACTGATCATGAGCTCTGACCCTTCAAACTGCCAGCAATCAGTTGCCCAAAAACTGTGTCACATCCCGGAACACTTTGCCAGCAACGCTGCTGTGTGAACCTCAAATCTCTCATCATGGATGTCTGATCGAACATTTTTGTGACAAGCTGCAGCACCCCATGTCATCACCCATTACAACCACAGGACACTACAAACTTGTTTCCAGGACCAAGTGTCCAATATCGCTGCCACAGCACATCATTCTATCCCATGAACTCCAAGCACCTGACTGACTCTTGTGCCAACTGTCACCCACTACCCCAACTACAGAAACATAAAATGCCTGATCAACACCAAAAGCACAGGCTAGGAAACCTTACTTATTGAACATTCCTTGCAATAAGCCAGCGATACATCAATTGTGTTTACAAACATTTTTATTAGTTGCAAAAACAACAGTCACTACATACTGAGATAGCTAAAATGTAAATACTTTACAGCACATACAAGACACAAGCAGTCTGCCGAGGGTCCTGTAAGAAATATATGTGTGTGTGTATGCCACTTTCAAAACCCGGAGGGCCGCACTTGCTACGTGAGCTGTTAGTTTAAAGCTGGAAACGGAGCCCTGAGGAGTAGACTCACTGGAGACTAGAGAAGTGTCTGGCACACCAACTGCACATCTAGCAATACCAACAGCTAACACCCCCCCAACCCCACATCTCACATTCTTAATGCCAAGGCCATCACTGTACTCAACAAAGTTAATTCACTTCCTTAAAAACATGGGCATTGATAACTCTGCTAAATGCTTCAATTTGACTCAAGGTAAGTATTTTGCGCCTCGTTGTTGAATGTTTACGAACGAACAGAATTACCCCTTTCCATGCTATTGTCAAACTATGTTTTTATAGCTTAGTAGCAAGTTGGCACTACTGAAGAACCTGCCACATGTCTGTGCAGTGTAATGGCACAGACATGGCGGACCAGTTCTGACAGTACGACGGAAGCATAGAGAAAAGTCTGTAAAACAAAACTCTTTTTGTGAGCCCAAAAATATATACCGTGTCATCATTTCAGTTTGTCACTGCATCACAGACACCCTACCTTCACGCCATACACGAAAACACGCCACCACAATTTAGAATTTTCCTGTACTTCTCAATGCAGTGCTGCCAACATGCACATTATACATCCTTCAAACAACAACACATTTCATCTGCACATCTCTGCTTCAGCTGAAGCTAGACTAATTTATCCAGCACCAAGTCACTACAACCAGCCAACTGGAGGAACTTGTGGTCCACAGGGTTACCCAGAGCCAATCTGGGAATACAGATTAGCAGAGAAAACCTTATCTCAGTCAGCACCAGCACTCAGAGCAACAAGATTTTCGAATGCATCTGTGTGTTGTACAAGAACTATTCTTAATGTTTTGGTGTGGCCAAAGATTTTCAAACAGTTTCAGAATCACTGGAATTCAAGAATTCTGGCTGTTCAGGACGTGACACTGTTGCTGGGTGAGTGGTTTGAACTTTTCGAGGATTATTGCCCTCATCCTCAAGAGTCAGGTGGACCGTATTCTTCCTGGGCATCTTGACCCCTGAGGATAAGGGCCGTATATTTCCTCAAAACATCACAACAAACTGCAGCATCACGTCCCAACAGAGAGGAATCCTCACTTACACTACAGTAAAAACCTCGTACCATTTACTGGAATCAGTCTAAACAAAACCACTCTGAGACTCACAGGTATCATTTCCTGTAGCTTGCAGTATTTGTGACATGGACTGGTCTAATGCCAAACTGGACTAGAAATGCACAGTCCAGTTGCAGAAAAAACTCCCAAGCACACACAAAACTTACCACTTGCAAACACGATTATGGGAAAACCAATGAAGGCGCCCAGGACACGATCATCATTTCCGTAACATACGTATGTACAGCTAAAAGTCATCAAACAGAACTATTCACACACAGATAAATAAACTTCATCACCCACTTGAGCATGCCACAAGACCCGTAACGTTACAAAATTGCCATTTCTGTCTGTACGGGCCACGGGGAACAGTTCCCACTATCATGTTCTTGACAGTACCTAAAAATATAGCATATAGCAGCATACTAATGCAGTACAAAAGTTCTAAAAAACAGTTCAGTTCTTCATTACTCTACAAAACATGAAACACACGTCAGCGCTGGTAACACTGCATGAGTGGAATGTTGCGCACACTGGTCAACAGGCGTCATATTAAACACTTCATCATCACAAACACGGTGTACTGGCTAGCAGGCCAGCCAATCAACACACTTAAAGAGTTCCTATCCCTGTATTAATGGCAAAACTTAAAAAAAAAAATTCATTCTCTAAAATAATATGGCAGTTTGGATTTCAATTACCCTTACATGATGATACAATGGAGAATCACTACACAGTCAGTTCCTGATGCAACATTATATGCTGGAAGATACGTTCCTCTGGGATACCATGGAGCATCACTGCACAATAATCAGTTCCTGATGCAGCATTATATCCTGGATGAACCAGCTCCTCAACCATACTACCGTGAAGAACTCGTAACTTGCAGGCCGTTACTCAATCCAGAATCTTCTCAAAATAAAACTGACATTTAAAACCTCTCCTACTGCAATATCAGGGCACAATTCAATATAATAAAGCAACTGCATACTCTGAACACCGGAGTGGCAAACCTGGTTGAGAACACAAATATTTGTGCTGCATTATGACATCACCACCCCTTCGCACCAGACAGGAATGACACAGACTGACAACTCTGACCCGCAGAGCAGACACGTGGCCAGGAAGTAAATGATCATTTGCAGTGCAATGCATGGAAGACATATGAAGGAGAGCATCCTCAGTCCTTGTGACTCTCCAGTAACTGTCAGGTGGATGGCAAGTCCTTGTTCAGGTGTGTCTCTATGTCGACACGGCAGATCGGACAGCGTTTGTTAGTTGCTAGCCACTGGTCCACACACTCAATGTGGAACAGATGCATGCACGGCAGACGCCTGCAAACAAATCCAGTACCATTTGCTGCTCAGTGCTGTTTGGATTATCACTAATCTAATATTAATAGTTATACCACTCACTGAATGCAACAGTGACACAATCCAAAAACTGTCCGTTTGGAGTTCATACTATGACTGAGCTCAAAAACATTACATCTGACAGTAATGGCATCTGGCGAGGCGTGTTTTGACTGAGCAGTGTGGTGATACTGTCTGCTGTAGTTTCTATATTTTTGAGCTCAACTGCAATATTAACTCCAAATGGCAATTTCTGAGTTCTGCGAGCACTGCATTCAGTGAGCAGTTATAAGGTCTACAGTTTCTAGCAACGGTGAAGCAACTGTGCAGTTTCCATGGCAGTTACCAAAACATTCGCCCTCTTGACGGAATGTCTGAACTTCATGCAAGAAAAATTTCTCGTTTTATACTCAGGTAAACACTGCATGCTGTCAGTCAGAGAGTGACACTGATGTGAACAGTGTCTACTGTCTGCATACTGATGACACTCCTTCTTGCAGCACACATTTCACATGTTACATAACAATTTAGATATCATCAATCCAAAACATGCATGCAGTCTATACTGATACTTCTTAATTTTTAACTCCCACTTAGCTCTTCTACTCTAGAAGACACATGGACTGTAACAGACAAAGGACCATCTAAAGTTGCCCGATACACCTACCCCTTGTTTTACGCCAGTTTATTGCTTTTTGCTTTAACACCAGTTCTTAATTTGCACTCTCTCATTTTCAACTTAACTCCCTTTTGGCTGGCCATATTCTACTCTTTCTTTCTGATGGGAACATAATTTTTTGTTTATCCCTCTTTGATTTACACCCACTTTTGCAGGAATGTAACTACGGCATAAAACAAGGGCTGGGTGTTGAGATAAAGGTAACGGTAAAGGTGGTGTTGTCAGGGTGCATACAATAAAGGCATACACAGGAAGAAGAGGTACAGCTGTATTCGGTCTTAACTTCAGCACTACGCGGAGATCGAGCCATCAGTTTCATGGGCCAGCAACTTTACCCCTGAAGAAAGAATCTCCACTGTTCACTGAATAGAATGCTAATGGAAAAGGGTTTTATTTATGTTCTTTTATCAGCAGAAAAAAAGTCTGGGTTTAATTCACTGTTAATGTTTAATTCATTGTTAATATTTAATTCAGTGTTAACTGCCCTCTTCCAGCTGTGGTCAGAGGCAGAGCTATGTAACCCAGTGCAGCTCACATAAAGGATAAACCCTGATCATCAGTGCCACTAGCCTTGGCTTAGGCACAGTACTTGGACCCTATGTGTGAGCAATTCCCATCAGCTTCCTGCACCGCTGATATGGAATGAACCAAAAGTCGCTGTGCACCTAAACGTACCAACGGCCTTCCATGTGCTACTAGAGATGCATCTACATGCCTGGGCCTTTTGTAAGGACAAAAGACAATTCAGCACAAGAGATGTTCCTGATCAAAGCAGTATAGGTGCAAAGTGACTCTTGGCTCACACTGCAGTACAAACAGCCTGTTTATACACCATCAGTATGGCTCAGACCTTTAAATGGAAGCCACATCACACTGCATCATGCCTTCCTCTGTTTATCACCAGGATTTATACTAAGAAAGCTGGTCAGCTTGTATCTACATACTCAGCACATCAGCTGGCAGTAAACATATGCGAGAATATACTAAAAGATGAAGAACAACAAGACAGTGGAGTGCCATCATGACATCAGCTCTTATTCACTGGATACCTGCACTCCTTTCCAATGGGTGAAGTAGCTGAAGCTTCAAGCTAACCATTAAATTACATATAATGTGGGGTTAAGAATGAGGAGAGCTATACCACTACTCCCTGACACACCTTCACAGCAGTGACAGGGAAAACTCTTAGAGGACTGCAGTTCTGCCATCCTACACTCAGGATGCCAGTAAATTCCCTCCAAGATGTAGGATGTCTGTAAGAACAGGGTTAAACTGCAGCAACACAAGAAAGAGTCCAAAATACTTGTACTGGGGGGAGACTGGACAGACTGACAGACAATACGACACCCTGCTGGCACTCACCGCACATCCTCATTGTCTTCAAACTCGGACAGGCAGATGGTGCACTTCTCTGTGTTGTCCTCCACGTCGTCAGTGCTCCTCTTCACCTGTGACACAAAGCAACAGTGAACAAGCTGCTGGCTGCACACTAGCAACAACACCTGTCAATGCACCTGCTGCACATTTCAATCCAACATGCACTTTGGTCTTACAGACACACAACCAACTGCACTGAGTTGACAGTGACAGGGAACAGCAGAAGAGCTGGGCAAGCTCCTTGTCCAAATATGTTGGAACCAGTCACAGGAAGTGCACACAGTGGCACTGAAAGGAGCGGCCATAAGAGGTGACAATCACGAACATCAGGACTATCGCATGTCAGTCCAAATGAACAGTGATTCCCCATCCTCCTTACGGTCCTGGCAAGCTGAAACAATGCACTTTAGGACAAGCGTCCAGCTGAACACAAACAGCCTGCACAACTGCACTACAGTATCATCTGTAATATTGGAAGAGGCATAAAGGACACATTTTTACTGTATACACCCAAATATAAGATGAGACTTCTATGTTTACTATTCATTATTTAAAACAAAGAGGCAGGGGTGCCAATCACTGTACAAACACTAAAGTTAACTGCATTCAGCACATGCATTGTCTACAAGCTGAAGACTGTAAAAAGGGATCATTGTATTTGTAGGGTCATGTTATATTCTGGTAAATATGGTAAGGTAAAGGTAAAGGTAAAGTTCACCCTTTAACAGGCCACGAAGGCCCAGAGGTGGAGTAGAGGTATAGCTCTACTCTTTTTTTAACCTCGCCATTAGATGGGGGTGGGTGGTCAATGCCATGCCCTGGCTACTTTATCCCAGGAAAGACCCGGTACCCACCGTATAGGAGGCTGGTTGGGCTCCAGGGCCGGTATGGAGAGGTGCAGAAAATCTTGCCCCCACTGGGATTTGATCCCCAGACCGTCCAGCCCGTAGCAAGTTGCTATACCGGCCCTCTAAATATGGCAATGTACATTACATAGATGTGGGCCGGACAGCACAGTCGGTATAGCTACTCACCGTGGGCCGGACAGCACAGTCGGTATAGCTACTCACTGTGGGCCGGACAGCACAGTCGGTATAGCTACTCACTGTGGGGTGTACAGCACAGTCGGTATAGCTACTCACTGTGGGCTGTACAGCACAGTCCAGGAAATACCGGTGTGGGCAACATTTTCCACAACTGTACAGACGGGACCTGAAGCCCACCCAACCTCCTACAAAATAAGTACAGGGTCATTCCCAGGTGTTAAAGTAGCCAGGGTGTGGCGCTGACCACCTGCCCCATCTAGTACTGAGGTCAAAGAAAGTGTAGAGCTATAGCTATACTCACCCTCTGGGACTTCACGGCCTGCTCTGGGGTGAACTTTACCTTTTTTTTGCATTCAATCAATGACAGTCCAACATAAAAATGAACCCACCCATGCAATTCTGTCATTTACACATGATGATCGTAACAATGTTCAGAAGAGAGTGGCCATGGCCTATGTTAATATTGTGTGCACCGTGCATTATGCTAGTATGAACTGCCTTTCTAAAAAGCAACATTTAATACACCTACTGTACATGTCACTTTACATTACATTACATTACATTACACAAGTGTTTACAGCCGGCTGATGTGCCGAAAATCAAACAGTTAAATATGAGACTCACTAAAGATGGCGCTGAAATGCATAGGATAATGTAACGTAACGTGATATGTAAAACAGGCACATTAAATGTTGGTTTCAATGAAGACAGTATGGTTGTGGCCTATTTTACGACGTTTTACAGACGGCTACACTTGGTGTCCTTGTGACCTGACGCACCTGTTTGTACTTGTGGGGAAAAGTGCAGCGCTCAATAGTGTCCTGAGTGGCACCACGATTTATCTGTGCCAGGCGTCGCTGCTCAACGACACGCATGTAGTCCTCCAGGCGAGCAGTCATGTGTCGTGCCAGGAACGGGAACGGCATCAGCTCAGGTGCCAGCACAGGTGGAAACACAATTTCCTGCGGACGTGGGCTGCCGGCCGCCTGGAATGTCAACAGCAGACATACACGATTGGACTGTGACTGTGCATGGACATACTGTGTTGTGTCTCACATGCACACGCGCATGTGCACACACACAAACACATGCACACAGGGCAGTGGCCTTGCTGTGAGTCATCATGGGAGCCACAAAGAGCCAGCCCACATCACACACAGACTGTATCTCGATGCAAGCACAGAAATGTGCAGCCACAGTGCTGAATCAGACCGTGGCCTTGAGAAATCAATGCGAAGCAGTCTCACAGTGTGAGACATTCAGGACACAGTTGCAGTATGTGCGTATCAACCCTCACATGCCGCCAGCCAGATACTCACCATAGTGGGGGCAATGCTGATGTGCAAATGGTGCATGCGTCCAGGTGGGTGGTAGTGGTACAGGTGGTGATGCACGTGCTGATGGGTGCTGTCCCTGCAACACCACAACACATGACACAATGCCTGCTAGTTAAGACTGTACAGCCCTCTCAATGGCCTCATGTGGCCCAGCTCAGTGTCAGAAATTTCTTGATTTAAAATGATTTTTGTCGTGGGCCCTAAGGGTAAAAAAGGTTTGCTATCCTGCGACAGTAACATATAATGTATGTCAACGGAGAGAACAAGGCACTAAAGTTTCGAATTCACTAACTGTCACACATTTTGACTTTCCTTCTACAAGCATGCAGTATCTGTAACGGTGTTGTCAACTGAAACAAAAGCAGTTAGTTCTTTATAGCTTAAAATGATTTGCTTCCTGTCTTAAGTTTCAAAATTATCTGACAGTCCACACTATTGGAGTTTCAGACCTCTTGTCCAGTGGTTCCAAAGGGTCAAAACTGGTATGTCCCAAAATGCTACCTTAAATTCAAAGATGATATGGCAGGTATGTATGTTATAAGAACAGCATGTGTGTGTGTGTGTATATGTGTGTGCACGCGCACAGTATGTGTCTTATAAGAACAGCACGTGTGCATGCACAGTATGTTATACAAACAGCATGTGTGTGTGTGTGTGTGTGTGTGTGTGTGTGTGTGTGCATGCGCACACAGTATGTGTGTTATACGAACAGCATGTGTGTGCATGCACAGTATGTGTTATAAAAACAGCACGTGTGTGCACAGTATGTGTTATAAGAACAGCATGTGTGTGTGTGCGCACAGCATGTATGTTATAAGAACAGCATGTGTGTGCACTATATGTGTGTAATAAGAACAGCATGTGTGTACACTGTATGTATGTTATAAGAACAGCATGTGTGTGTGTGTGTGTTATAAGAAGAGCACGTGTGTGCATGCACAGTATGTGCTATACGAACAGCATGTGTGTGTGTGTGTGTGTGTGTGCATGCACAGTATGTGTTATAAGAACAGCATGTGTGTGTGTGTGTGTGTGTGTGCACACAGTATATGTGTATAAGAATAGCATGTGTGTATACTGTATGTATGTTATAAGAACAGCATGTGTGTGTGTGTGCACAGTATGTGTTATAAGAACAACATGTGTGTGCATGCACAGTATGTGTTATATGAACAGCATGTGTGTGTGTGCGCACGCATGCACACAGTATGTGTGTTATAAGAACAGCATGTGTGTGCATGCACAGTATATTATACAAACAGCATGTGTGTGTGTGTGTGTGTGTGTGTGTGTGTGTGTGTGTGTGTGTATGTGCACAGTATATGTGTTATAAGAACAGCATGTGTGTGCACTGTATGTGTGTAATAAGAACAGCATGTGTGTACACTGTATGTATGTTATAAGAACAGCATGTGTGTGTGTGCGCGCAAAGGATG
>Ga0268261_10000859_pt1 | contig 20106 bp, 25 predicted proteins | sample TergutNc150P1_FD_190353 | JGI IMG/M metagenome (GOLD analysis project Ga0268261, IMG submission 190353) | Nasutitermes corniger P1 segment gut microbial community from laboratory colony in Florida, USA - Nc150 P1 (SPAdes) (version 2) | ecosystem: Host-associated > Arthropoda: Insects >...
TGTTCATGGAGGTGTAAAGGTGGCTCGAACAACAAACGGAAGATTTGAAGTTGGACAAGATTCTTGTCAGTGATTATTCTGTCTGTTGATAATCTTGTATTTGTTAAGTGTTTGAAGTTGCTGAACATAATTGCGTGATCCTACATGTTGGAACGTGGAGTTGCATGTTACTTGTTATTGAGTATTGTGGCTGTAAGTAAGTTTGTATATTGTGTCAGATATTTTAGAGGCATCCGTAACTACATATTAGTGAATCATATGAAAGGGACAGAAACGTATATTTGGTGTCATTTATTCATGGCGTATGACTTGCCGGGTTGTGTATTCTGTCAAATGCTGTGTCCCTAGGGTTATTACTGGGGAGACAATTGGTAGAGTATGCTGTCAAATGCTGTGCTCCTGGAGTTCGTATTGGGGAGACAAGTGGTTGTATATTTTGACAAATGCTGTTCTCCTAAGGTTATTACTGGTGGGACAATTGGTTGTGTATGCTGTCAAATGCTGTCCTCCTACAGTTATTATTGGGGGACAATTCCGTACAGTAGCCAACTTGACCCTTTGCGGAACTTTGTGGAAATTCAAATGACATTGTTCTTGTTGCGTCTAGTTAGGCCATGCATGAGTATGAGAAATTGTTTAATAACCCTATTAATAATACCACTCTTCTTATGCATGTAAGTCTGTCATTTATGACATGCTTCAGGAGTCGATAATAATGAACAGAAGAGTGAAATGTCTGTATATGGTGCTACTATTCGGTCTTATGTTATGGATTATGTATATGACCAAATGGCACAGTTCTTGTCCAGAATTCGTTTAAAAGAGTATTGTCTGTTCATCCTTCAGGTGTGATACAAGAGAAGATCAAGATGCAATTCAAATCTAGTATCAGAAAGAAAGTTGTGGCCTTAAGTCTTGGTTTGTTGATATATTTCATCAGTGGCTTAGTCGTCCTGTGTCAGTGCTCATACGTAGACGGTGACCCACATGTAAAAGCTTATAAATTCATTCTTAGAGAAGTCAATGATAGAAGCGGAAATACTCCATACAGATTTAAATATCATAGGTCAGCTCACATTATTATTGGTATTGCTTGCCTACAAAAGATGCCAAAACTTCCTCATCAGAAGTGGAATTTGTTGGTATTGATATAGGGTTTAAAGTAGTTGAAATTCTCTTAACGCCTGTTCAAAAAACTGGTGTTGCTGTGTTTCCATTATTGGCATAGCAGAGTACCGTCTTGAGACGAACCCAGTTCCTAACCAATTAACCGTGTAAAATAAAGATTTCAGGGATGTGACGCCATGTGTTCTGGTACCTGAGTACCATCATGCTTGAGGCACCTGCTTCCTCCAAGTGGTAGAAGAGAGAATGGGCGCAGCAGATTCCTCCAGAATGTTGTGTAACTTGCACCAAGTAAATCTGTTTTGTTACTAAACTGACATATTGCTCTTACTAAGTCATCACTCGCAATTACATCTTCATAGACAGTCTTAACATTACATACCAGTGCACATGTATGGATAGTTCCTGTCGTCATTTCATGTTAGTGTGGCAGCACTGCTGTATACCATTTGCCAGCCACCAATGCCTTTGCCAGATCTAGAGGAAGGCTGAGGGATGTGGGTTTGTTTCATGTGCAGTGCGATCAGATGATACGTATAACGGCCCCCAGGAGAGACAGACTTTGAGGCTAATTTGTATATTGTGCATTTGGATCTTTCCAGACATCTAACCCGCATTTTTTAATGTGTTGTGCAAGCCCCGTAATTTTGGCTGCCATTTGGAGTAATGTTCTGCTAGAAATCGATAATGGGGAATTTTTTTAAGATCTGTATGGATAGCGAAGACATTGGGGGTTGCGTTTGTGAATCCAAAAAGTTGGCTTGACGACTGGGATTGCGCCAGGGACGGATTACGTATAAACCTTAGAGGATCCATCGACTCCAGAGTCGGTGGCCTAGGTGGCAGAGGAAAGAAGAGGGATTGACATCTGATGCTGAACTCTTCCAATGAGGGGACATCTAAAAGGACGCGGAAGACTTCTACACACGAAAATTCGACGCTGACATGGAAGACGACAGAGAGAGAGGAAGAGACGACGAATCCGGGAATGTGGGTGTCAGAAGTTGTGTAAAGTGAGGAACGCGTGGGCTTGGCAGGGTCACCACAGATGGAGGGCAAACCGCTAGTTTTGCTACAGGTAAACTGCAGGAGTATTCTCAAAAGATTTTAGAATTCTGGAATTTGATTGACATAATCCGGATGTGATCGTAGGCACGGAGTCATGGATTAGAGAGGAAATTAACATTGCTGAAGTATTTAGGGTCGATACACAACATTTAGGAGAGATAAGTGTACTGGAAGCGGTGGAGTGTTCATTTGTGTTAAAAACTACTTCAATTGCGCGGAGTTATGGGCGGATGGCGGTTTTGAGATGATAGCAATTCAAGTGAAAGGTAGGGACCCAAAATTTACTTGGGAAATCGTAGGTATCCACAGGGCTGTAAACGATGACATGCCTTTTATGGAAAGATTAGAAGCCCGAACTGATTATACAGGAAATTCTACAACGCGTAGCATCATTGGGGTGATTTGAACTTACCCTATGCATATTGGAATGGAAACGCTTGTAATAGTGGAACTCATTCCTAAATAGTTCGGTATGGGAGAACGGGGTCACTCAGGTAGTAGATAGCCCAACCCGAGGGATGCATTGCCGGATATTTACTTTGTCCGGCCCGACAGTTTGTTCACCGCTAGCGGTACAATACAAGGGATCAGTGATCACGGGTTAATACTGGAAGTAGAATGGGAAGAAAATTGTGTACCTCAGGCAGAAATGATGGTCCTGGTATACCATAAGACATATTTTAGGCCTACAAACCCTCAGGGATAATTTGAAATATGGACAAGCAATGGTAGTAGCGTGGAGATGTGCAAGAATTGCAAGGAAATAGTACCCGAGAGTATCGACCATTTTGTTTCACATAAAATACTTAGAAAAAACCCGGACCCTGAATACTACAGCAAGGAAGTTAAACGATTAAAGGTAAAATTCAGAAAGGCATATGATAGAAGAAAATTACGAGAGCACCACCTGGAGGAATTGAGACGACTATCCAAGCAGTTGCTTGAAGCCAGAACACTGCCGGGGACGTTTTTAGATCAATACGAAGCAAAGAAGATAAATGCTGGCCTGAGTTCTACGAGTACGTATAAAGCCGTAAAAGATATGGGGAAAATAATCCTTCCATCAAAGAATATATTGGTCGTCTCATCACAGATCCGATAGAAAAGGCTAATTTTCTTAATTACTATTATTCTTTGGTGTTCAGCGAAGGTAACATCCAACATATACAGTGCGCCAACTCAGGCGTACCCTTCACCATTGATACTAAAATCGTTAGGAAAATGTTAGCATCGTTCGGGAAAACACCAATAGGGCCAGACGGTATTTCTGGAGAAATACTAAAATTAGGTGGCGAAGCCATGATTCCATACCTTGCACGATTACTTGACATAACACTGAATAATGGTACTCTGCCTGCTGACTGGAAAAGAGCCATAGCGATTCCTGTTCACACGGTGGTTATGGATTAGTTACGAATTATAGATAGGTTAGGTTCGGTGGTATGCAAGCAATTGGAGCACGTAATCGCATCTTATTTAAGGAACGTCTGGGATAAGAATGACTGGTTATACGAGGGTCAACATGGATTCAGTCCGGGATAATCGTGCGAAAGTCAAGTAATGACGGTTTGCCAGGACATTGCGAAATCTATAGATAGCGGAGACATGATGGACGCTTTTGTAATCGATTTTTCGAAGGCTTTTGAATTAGTTTCTCACGACCGGCTGCTTATGAAAATTGCGATCTCAGGCGTGGATTCGAGGGTAGTCGCATGGGTAAGGGATTTCCTTTTGGGTCGCACGCAGAGAGTCAAAGTAGGAGGGCAATTATCAGTGGACGTTAGAGTAGCATTTGGTGTACCGCACGGGAGCGTATTAGGTCCTCTTCTATTTCTAGCTTACGTTAATGATATTTGGGGGAACATTGTGTCAACTCTTAGTCTTTTCGGTGATGATTGTGTAGTATATAGAAAAATTATTAATAATGAGGACATTGAAAAGTTGCAGAAAGATCTGGACATGCTTGGGGAGTGGGCGGCTGAAAATTCTGTGAAAATAAATTCAAGTAAATGTAAGGCAGCTCGCTTTACGAGGACCCGGGTGAAGGACCCACTAAAATATACGTTAGGGGATCAATTCCGGAAACGAGCAGTTGCAAATACTTGGGAATAATCTTTCGCATCGACTTCAGCTGGGCTGATCATGTCAACTTCACGGTGAAAAAGGCCTGATAGGCACATTTCATAATGCGTTTACTCAAAAAGAGAGATAGTAGTAACAAAGTTTAGCCTACATGACACAAGTACGTCCGATTTTTGAATATGGGGCTGTGTGTTGGGATCCGTAGAGGGAGGGAGAAATACATGAGTTGGACAGGATGCAAAAGAAATCGACTAAATTTGCGTATAATACGAACGAATCGAACTGGGAAACATTGTCGCAGCGTAGAATGATATCACGCATATGTGCGCTCTTCAAAGCATACACTGGAGAAGGGCGTGGAAGGCTATATGTGACAGATTACAAAGGCGCAACTATCTGAGCAGGGTTGATCATGAACGGAAAACCAGGAACAACGAGGCAAAGGATGGATGTGAGGAAATATTCTTTTGTGAATAGGACCATCCGACTCCGGAACCGGTTACCTGCAGAAATTTTAGGGACTCTCTCCTGTAAACCAGATGCTTTTAGAAAGTGGGTTAGGAGAGTGATTAATGTGGTGAATTGAAGAAAATGTGAGTTGGTTGTAAATTATCTAAAAAGTGCTGTGATGTGAAGTGTAGTGCATTGAAGGGGGTAAATCGGGGCGTACAGTGAAGGGTATTTATGGACGATGAAGTGAATTGAAGGTCCAGTTAAAATCGTTGTGCTATACCTGTGGAGTAACAATATTAGAAACTAGGGACAGTACTTTCTCCCCATGGTGTTGCTTTTCCTATGTGCATTGCCGCTAACTGTATTTGGTCTAATATGTATTGTGTTACAATCATATGTGTATCTTTGTTTCCTCATGTGTATTATTCTACTGTGTGTGTATTGCTGTCTTACATACTTTAGTTACCGGATTGCTGGCTAGAAGTCAGTATCCGCAAGGTCCTGCGACCGGCCACTTCGGCACAGTTTTATCTTGGTTTCCCTGTGTCTATAAGCGAATGCTGAGATGGTTCCCAAGACTCCAAGTTGCTACTGCGTGCTTCTCATGTAGCCCTCCCGACTTAAATTTCTTAGGTCCTTATTTCATATTTATGTACATGCATTATAACCACTGCCACCGGGCGACAGCCCATTTGCAGTTAAATATTATTATTATTATTATTATTATTATTATTATTATTATTATTATTATTATTATTATTATTATTATTATTATTATTATTATTATCATCTTCATTCCCTTCTCTATCCAATCCGTTTTTCAGTTCTACATTCCGTCGTGCATATGGTGGCAAAATGACTTAGGGTATAATTATCGACGAGATACGCAGTGTCGTGTCACATCCACGAAGTCTGCAGTAATCTGTACAATTCAGAACCTCAAATCTTAAAAGCAGTATGTGTGTTAAATATTATGTATATCAATATATGTATATATAGTGTGTAACTTTAAAGTTGTATGTATACATATTCTTTCGGCATACATAAATAATTTTGAGAAAGAAGGTACGTATTGAGTGCGATATCCGTAACAAGTGATGTCAATGTATCAAGAACTGATGAAACATCGTTGGACATTTGAAGTAGGATATGGTCAGCTACAAGATCTTGACCTTCGTGAACTTACGGTTTGATGGTGGTCAGTACTGGTTGGAGTGCATGTGGTCAGATCTTATTTTTGCGTATATGTTTGTGGTTCACAGTACTGCAAGACAGTTGTTTTCGTAAAGGCATTACTACTCGTTTAATAGATGTCTGGAGAAATCTGAGGACATGACTGCAGTCCTTCATACGGTTACCACAGAAAAATGTTATAATTTGTTACAAATCGTTGCACATTCCGGTAACAGAAGAATGTAGTATATATTTGTTTTGTGTTGAGCTATGCATATGCTGAGGTATTTTCTGTATCACAAATACGAACGTGGGTGTGTGGGAAGTGATAACTTGCATATCTCCTCTGCTTAGCTTTGGAAATGCGGAAAACTTGTAACGCCGAAAATGAAGACTTTAATCAACCAGGTAACACTCTAGACATTCTAATCAAATGTAATCATAAGTGCCTCACATTACTGCAGCACATATAGTGAAGTTCCTCCTAGCTCTGATGCTTTATATCTTAATGTGTTTAACGATTTAGCAATGGCATTCAGATTTCCTCTATGTAGCAGCCTGGTTGCTAAATTGATTCGCAGGTTTCAGAATGTTCTGTGTTGGGTCTTTCAGACTGGTCCACAAATCGGCCTACATTCAGTTGGAACAAAAGAAGGCTTGAGAATTTTGTAACAGGCTGAAAAGAATTAACTATGAGTGTGGGACATTGCTGCAGTACATGCTGTCTGAAGGAGCGAGAAAATTGAGAGAAAATATTTAAAAATTGCTGAAGTAATGGAATGTGATGTGTTTTGCCGCTCACCTGTTACTGTGGGCAGGTTCAGTTTCTGTAGACATCTATCTTGAAGTGAGTCTTCAAAATGCCATTTATGTGCTGGTTGAGATGTTTTGAAAACAAATTGATGAGATCGGTGCTTTTATAATAAATACATGTGCTACGTAATAAGTAGATAATTCATTCAATGCAGTAACTTAGATTTGTGAGTAGATACTCCATAGAAATTGTGTATGTTTGTGTTGTGGTGTATATATGGTTACTGTCCTCGAAGTACTGTTTAAAACCGTTACAGACACTGTAGAATTTTGTCTCAATACACTGTCAGATTGTGAAATGAAGCCGTGTTAGTTTATTGACCATGGTTAGGCCCCTACAATTCTTATCCTATATTTGAGCAGTCCATAAACTATTAATGTTCAGTGCTGTTAGTACAGAAGCCATTACGTCGGCATTGTTACATGAACCACACTTCCGTTTTTGAATGTAATTCCTATTTTTGCTGAAAACATTTAATGACTTTCGTGTTTTTTATATTTCAATATATATTTAAATTGTTTCTTTGTGTATGTGCTTACTGCTTGACGTGAATGATTCAGAGCACAGTGTACGTTACTGCTTGATGGGTGTATTTAAACTGCCGAAACATTTGTAAACTGCATGGAGCAGCAAGTGTCTGCTATAGATGGAACACACAATATATCGCACATGTGAGGGGACACACCATGTCTTCACGACCTGTATAAGCATGATCGCCAGTACATGTAGCCCACTGTTACCATCTCAGAACATTGATATGTTCGAAGGTTTTCATGTTAAAGTTGTATGATTTTATTATTTGAACCTTGTACGAGTCCTTAGACTGACCTACTTCCCGATGTCATAGGACGGTATCGATAGTGTCTTTGGAAAGAGGAGTCTCTTTATTTGCCGAATTGCAAGTCTTTTTTGGTTACAGTGACTGAAAGGCATCATGTCAAGCGACGCGCGCTATTTCAACATCGAGACGCGAGCTGTCATGTTTTTTTTGCAAGGCAAGGCGCCGAAGGACATTTACGCCATTCTGACAGAAACATTACGGGAACATGCACCATCGTATGCCACCGTCAAAAACTGGGTTGCCCAGTTTAAACGTGGTGATTTTTCCACCTCTGATGCGCCTCGTCCTGGATCACCCAAAACAGTGACAACCCCGGAGATTATCGATCAAATTCATGAGGCAGTCTTCCATGACAATGCCCCGGCTCACCGGGCACTTGCAACCCAGAAGAATCTGTCTTACCTGGGCTTCCAACGTCTTGATTACCCATCCTATTCTCCGGATTTGGCCCCGTCGGACTACCACCTGTTTCCTGGACTAAAGAAAGAATTGAAAGGTCGCCCATTTTTCGTCCGACGCGGAGGTCATTGCTGCCGCGGAGACCTTGTTGGATGGAGAAACTTTTGAATTTTTTTAGTGGTTTACAATAGTTAGAGATACGGGCTAAGAAATGTATTGAGATTCGTGGGGAGTGTGTTGAATAAATCCCGAGTTACGTTTGCTGTAGCTTGTTTCCCTCCTGGTCGGGCTAAGGGCTTTTCAGCGCCCCCTCGTGTATGTTTATTTTTAAGTGGCTCTTTAGGAGTATATATATATATATATATATATATATATATATATATATATATATTTATTTATTTATAGTAGCAGGCCCTGGGTTTGACAAATAACAGTGTTAATGACACTACACATAGAAGAATTAAAACTTTAATGAACACAACACTTCACCAGAATTTCAAGAATCACTCTCCAAATATAATTCTGTACTCATACATCCCGTATTCCGGGCTCATAGCCCTGACGCTGGTCTCGAACACAGTACTTTACAGACACACTTCTCCAATCGCACCGCATTATGCAGTTTCGATGTTGCAGTTCGTCTTCCACTCAGTCGTTATCACTCCCTTGCCGCAAGACGCACACGCTGTCTTGCTGTGCGAAGACTGACTTTCTCTTGCTGAACGCTGGCCTTATATAGCGCTGATGTCTTTCTCGAACCTTCCACGCTATTGAAGACACCGCTGCAATGTTCTGTCCTTTTCTTGTACGGCAAAGTTCTGGTAGTAGTGACGTCACGGGCGTTGCTGGTTATCACACCGCTCCCTTCAAGGCTACTCGTCCCGAGTAGCCACTAGGTATGGTGACAATCTGTCGAGGTGGACGATCATTTTCTTTGCCCTGGAATGCTTCTGATTCTGGCATAAGACGTCGTTGATCCAGGTGATGCTGCAGGGGCCTTCCCATCACGTCTGCAACTTGGGTGATTTTTCTGACTTCCAGGTAGGGCGGTACAGCCTTACCCTCTCATCTTGAAAACCAGCCTTGTTGACCAGCTGGTCGTAGACTGCTTTCATCCGGTCACTGGTCACTTTCAGGTGCTTGCGGGCGAAGTGCTGGATGTCGTAGTCGCTCGAATATGTCGGCTGTATAGTTTGTCGTCGACGGTTCCTTGTCTGGGGGAGCTTCGAACATCAGATCACAGGACAGGCGAAGCTCCCGCCCGTACACCACGCTGGAAGGCGTCACGTCGGTGGTCTCGTGTGTTGAGCCTCGTTAGGCAAGCAGGAAGATGTTTAGCCTCTCATCCCATCCTCGTTGGTGAGTTGAGAACACCTTCTTCAGGTGCTCCTCGAACGTTTTCACGTAGGCTTCCATCATTCCATCTGACTGCGGGTTTATGGGTATTCTAGTTTTCCTGATCCGCGTCCCTGGAAGATATCCTGCAATAGCCTAGATTCAAATTTTCAGCCCTTGTCGCTGTGTAACTCCATCGGTACACCGAAAAAGCAGACGTTGGTCACCAGGGGATCTGTCATTCTCGATTCCTCTTGGTTGGGGATAGCGTATCTTCTGGCCACTTCGTGAAGTCCATGGTTTTCAGGAGACATTTGTTTTGCCTGTCGCTCGCCGGGAAGGGCCCAGCGATGTGAATTCCGATCCTCTCCTTAGGTGCCCCGACGTATTATTGCACGACGCCCCGATTTCTGGTTCTGGGACCTCGGCTTGCGGCACAGGTGTCACACTATTGACACCGCCTTTCGACGTAATATTGTGCAGCATGTGCTCACCTAAATCAGCGTACACACAACGCAGTATAAACAAGACAAGGCTGGATAAAACAGAATCCTTGTACAATAGCTGGCTTCTTACCAGGTCGCTTCTTCCTTGTGAGCAAAGTTGCGAAAAGTGAGAGCACAAAGAAACTACCGGCATGGGTGCGGCTTCCCCAACTGCCTTCTTACACGAGTTACATACAGTGGAAACCAGAACACAAGCTGCTGTGTTATTAAGTTCGGCGCAAAAAGCGGCACTGCTTACATCCAGTAGTCAGTGCAAGACTTTTAATTTGCAGTTCTATAAATTGTATGAGGATTTATGAAAAATTTTTCGACTACTCAGAATGAGTATTGAAAGGTCTGATAAATTGCCAGTGCTTGTTTGGACACGAATTACTACGAAAATACTCGACTACGCCTGTCTGTGCCACCACAAGAGAGATTGGCAGCGACACTGAAGTAAGAAAATAGTTATTTTCGCATAATACTGCATTTCATTTTCTGTAAGTTATACTAATACAATTGAAATCACAAAATTTGTATAAAAATGAAGACAAGAAATTAAGTCTACATTAGTACTGTTGAACCAAGAGATAGGAGAGAAGTATCACTGCTCGCATCTTCGCGTGGTAGGAGATTTGCGTTACTGGACATTGGGCAGGGACTATTATGATACTGAGGGAGGACAGTTGAAGTGGGTGCTTTTGAGGCTCGACTGAGTAACTGGATAAGTACTGGGAGAGAATTTCTTCATTCTGCGTAGAAGTTACTCGTGGATTTAGTGGATTGGTTGCAAAATGAGGTGAGTTTGGAGGGACACTCTTTGCGTTTGAAAAGGAAGCGAAAGAGCAAGATGAGTATGTATCCAAATTTTGTTGCCGTTTTACATGTCGCATTATTTTGTGAATTTCCTTCTGGGCCAGAAAGATCTGTTCGTCGTTAAAGTGGCTGAAAAATGGGAGCAGAGACAACAAAAGCCACGTGTCTTCATCTATATCTGTATCGTCCATTTTTGTCGCAACATCTACAGTAGTGATTCCTCGCAGGAACGTTTGGTTCGCTTCTTTTTCGAACATTTAGTGGCAGTTTTTTTCTTCTTGCGAATTGGTCACTGCTTCATCCTAATTTCTTCGAGTACATGAATTTCTTTGCTATTCGTGGTCTTGAAGGTGAGGAAGAAATAACAGTTGGTCTGAATAGAGATTTTTACGTTTTCTGCTTTCCTGTACAGCTGTCGCATATGTCTGCATATAACTCCCTCTTGAACTGATACTCAGTTTCTTCCACCTCTCCTGAATTTCCTCTCCTAAAACAAATTCCACTCTCCATTTTTCGATTTAATTCTTTTATCTTCATCATCATCTTTATCATGTGCGTGAAAGATTAGGCGTGTTTTCTATTCAGTGATCATCAAAATGAATTTGATTCCTCCTTTTCTTCCTCTGTCGTCCTATGTGCTTTCGTCCTTTTGGTTTATATTGTAATGCTTGTTTAGTTATCCTGTTTGCGTTCATCCTCTATGTGTTGTAGCCACTTTTCCTGGTAGTTTTATTTCCTTTACTATATCTTTTGCTCCCGTTTTTCCCTAATACATTGATTCTTTTCTTTATGTAGTTATGTTATTCCAAGTAAGTCTCTAAAAAATTACATTTCTGCTGCTTCTAAACGTTGTTCCTCCCTTTTCTTCAGTATCCAGGCTTCACTCCCGAATTTCAATGCTGCTTTAGCTGTAATGTTGTGAATTCTTAACTTTGTTTCTTTATTCATTTGCTCTCCAAAATGTCTCCGTATTGCTCCATTTATTTCGTTGTAAGTTTGCAATTTATCTTCTAAATCACTTTTGTATTCTGATATATGGTACCCCAGGTATTTAAAATGTGTTACCTGTTCAAATTCTTTTATCTTAATTTGTCAAATTGAATTCAGTTTTAATAATGAAATAATATATTGTTAGGAGGTACCTCGCGACGGGTAACAGTTTAATTTCCTTACATAATGTGTATCTTGTCGGTACTACTACTGTAAGCTTACGTGAAATTGTCAGAGGTAGCTGTGACGTGATATGGGAATGTATGAAACCGACCTTAATGTCAGCTAGAAACAAACATGTCTGGATACGCACAGCAGATGAATTCTACGAGAGGACAAATTTTCCGAACTGCATATAAGCTGTCAGTGGAAAGCGCATTAAGATGAGGAAGCTAAATGAGAGTGGATCTCAATTGTTCAATTTCAATAACTTTTTCTCTACGGTCCTCACGGCTGAGGCAGATGCAGACTATTGTTTCATATTAGTAGAGGTTGGAGCCTACGGTTCGTAGAGTAATTCTAATGTGTTTAAAAACTCGACATTTGGAAAATTAATGTAGAGCAATAAACTGACTATTCCAGACCCCAGGGTTCTGCCCAGTGATGCAGAAAAATTGTCCATGCCATTTGTGCTTGTGGGTGACGAGGCGTTCGCCTTATCAGAGCATGTGTTACGGTCATATCACAACAAAAAGTTAACGTGTGTGATACTTATAACTACCAGGTTGTCAGGAGCACGATGGATAGTGGAATGCACCTTTGGAATTTTGGCGCATAATTGGAGAATATTCCACAGATCAATTGATGTAAAACCTGACTTCTGTGACATCATAAAACTAGCTGGGTTCTACACATGTACGTTCTATGGAAGGAAAAATGATGGTATTCAGTTCAATGGCAATGTCCCCTGGAAATTGTACATCCTTTTCAAACAATGGGCAGAGGTAGAGGTATTTCTGTAAGAGTATTTCGCAAATTATTTAATTTCGCCACAAGTGTCAATTCCCTGCAGTATGGTAATATGTATCAACATGTGGACGCTGGTTCCACAGCAGCTGTGGAAACGTGAAAATTCGTGTTGCTGAGTGTGGAAAATGGGCTTGCGATAAATGCAGAACGGAGAGAAGTAGAGTACTTGAAGAGAAACTGCAGGACGCTGTACAGGAAATTGATACGCAAAGAAGGAAAAAGAAGTCTCTGGAGGAAAAATTACGGCTAGCGACAGAAGGGAGAGAAGTTGGCAACACTTTAAAGGTACAGGGACATCCAAAACGTGGTGAATGCCTAGTGCTGGGAGATTCTATTATACGGAATGTGGGAATCGAATGTCCAGACATTAAAGTTGGGTGTTTCCGGCCATCAAGACAGAGCAGCTACAAAGAGTTATTGAGAAACGGGACCTTGGAAACCAAGACGTATTTGTCATCCATGTAGGCACAAATGACATAAAAAGAACTAGAAACCTCGATTTCGTAATGGGTGATGTACACGACCTGGTAATCACGGCAAAGTCTAAGTTCACTGCATCCCGGATTGTAGTAAGTGGTGTACTACGAAGGTGAGATGTGTCATGACGGCGCATTGGAGCAACAAACGACAGACTAGAGTGGGTTGCAAGTACTCTAGGAGTGACCTTTGTAGACCCAAATTGCTGGTTAGATGATTGGGACTATAGTGGAGATGGCCTACGTATAACCCAAAGGTGAGCGAGGCATCTGGTACAGCTGTACTCGAGAATATGCGAGGTCCGCGGCGGTGGACAGGGGCGAGGGGTAAATGACATTGCATAGATGAAAGGATCTCTGGCGAGGGTACATCGGGGGAGACAGGAAGGACATCAACATGGGCACACGTGTCGGCGGGCTGGGAAACGGCGGTGAACGACGGACCAACATCAAATCCGATGAGGAGGGATCCAGAAAATAAATCAGAGGAGATACGCACGGCGTCTACGGTGAAAAACGCACATGAGGGTAAGCCGCTAGTCGTCTTGTGGGTGAACTGTAGGAGTATTTGTAATACGGTTTTAGAATTCTGGAATCTAATTGAAGCGTACAATCCTGGTGTAGTAATAGGTACGGAGTTATGGCTTAACGAAGAAATAATTAATGCCGACGTTTTTAGGGGGATTACATAAACTGCAGGAGGAATAGGTGCTCCCGAGGCGGTGGAGCATTTATCTGTGTTAAAAATCACATCAATTGTAGGGAGCTTTGGGCGGATGAGGACTTTGAGATGATAGCCGTTGAAGTCATAGGCAGAAACCCAAAATATGCTTGGGAGGTAGTAGGGATATACAGAGCTTCAAATGAGGATAAGCGATTTTTAGAAAAAACTAGCAGCCCGAACTGGTTACAAGGCAACTCTACAAATCGAAGCATTATAGGGGCGACTTAAACTTGCCCCACGCAGTTTGGAATGGAAATACGGGTGGAAACAGCGGAACGCAGGCACTTATGTAAATAGATTAGTATGGGAAAACGGCTACAGTTAGGTAATTGAGAGCCCAACCCGAGGGGAAGCTTTATCGGATGTTTACCTGCTCCGACCCAAAATTTCAGTCACCTCTAGCAGCATAGTGCAGGCGATCAGTAATCACAACGGAGTTATAATAGAAGTAGACTGGGAGGAAAATTGCTTGGAACCTCATCTAGAAAGGATAGTTCCGGTATATAATAAAACAGAAGTCTTAAGATTACACACCTTCCTCAGCGATAAATTTGCAGTATGGGCGAGTAACCGCAGCAGCGTGGAAGAGTTATGGAATAACTTCAAAAATATAGTACACGAGAGTGTGGTACGTTTTGTACCTCACAAAATACTTAGAAAAAATTCGGATGCTGAATATTACAATAAAGACATTAAAAGATTGAAAGTCAAAGTTAGAAAAGCATGTAATAGCGGAAAATTAGGAGTACAATGTATGGAAAAACTTAAACATCTATCCAAGCAGCTACTTGCGGCTAAGAAAGAGGCATTCCTAAAATCAATATTAAAGAGTGTAAATGCTGGTCTGATTTTTACAAATACGTTAAAAGGCGCAAAGGAAATAGGGATACTATTCCTGCCATAAAGGACGGTGATGGACGGATCGTCACAGATCCGACAGAAATACAGGGGGAAAACAAGTGACTCATTCACCATAGATATTAAAGCCATTAGGAGGAGGATTGGGGCGATTGGAAGGAAGAGATCAGTTGGGCCTGACCGCATTCCCAGAGAAATCCTTAAAATAGGAGGGGAAGCCATGATTCCATACCTCGCACGTCTACTAGAAATAACCATGAATAATGGCGTTCTGCCTGGCGACTGAAGGAGAGCCACGGTGGTCCCTGTTCACAAGGGGGGTCATAGATCTTTAGTTACGAATTACAGACCGGTTAGCTTAACCTCGTTAGTTTCTAAGCAAATGGAACACGCTATAGCTTTGTACCTACGTCAGGTATGGAAAACAATTATTGGTTGTACGAAGGGCAACTCGGTTTCAGGCCGGGATATTCGTGTGATAGCCAAATAATCACGGTATGCCAGGGCATTGCTGATGCGCTTGATAATGATGACAGGATTGACGCTATTATTGTAGACTTTGCGAAGGCTTTTGTCTTAGTTCCTCATGGCCGGCTGCTTGTGAAAATTGCATACTCGGGCTTGGAAGCTAGGGTAGTTGTCTGGATAAGGGAATTCCTCCTACGACGAACGCAGAGGGTGAGGGTAAGAGGGGAATTATCAAAAGAGGTTAGGGTAACGTCAGGAGTACCACAAGGAAGCGTACTAGGTCCTCTTCTGTTTCCTAGCCTACGTAAATGACATTGGACGGAAATTTAAATGCACCATCAGACTTTTTGCCGATGACTGTAATTTACAGGAAAATTACAAAAGACGAGGGTATGATAATTTGCAGGGAGACGTGGACAGGTTGGGAGAGTGGTCGGTTGTAAATGCGATGAAAATTAATCGAAGCTATAGCAAGGCGGTCTGCTTCACGAGAGCCAGGGTAATGGACCCTCTAAATTACTCGTTAATGGACACGTTAATAGCGGAAGGAAACAGTTGTAAATACTTAGGAATAATCTTACGTAGCGACTTAAGCTGGGCGGATCATGTAAACTACACGGTGAAAAAGAACTGGAAAGCCCTACATTTTACCATGCGAATATTCAGGAAGGGAAATAGCAATACTAATACTGCCTACGTGTCACTAGTACGGCCGATTGTGGAATACGGTGCCGCTTGGTGGGATCTGTGCAGGGAAGGTCAAATAAACGCGATAGACAGGGTACAAAAGAAAGCGGCCAAATATCTTCATCACAAAATCAGTCCGAATTGGGAACCCTTGGCATCGCGAAGAAAGGTATCCCGCCTATGTGCCCTCTACAAAGCTTACGATGGTGAACGGGCGTGGAAGGACATAGGAGACAGTTTGAAACGACCTTACTATTTGAGCACGGTAGATCATGTACGTAAAATTATGACTAGTTGGCAAAGGACGGATATAGGGAAATATTCCTTTGTGAACAGAACCATCGGGGACTGGAACCAGCTACCTGCAGAAGTGTTAGAAACTCTCCCTGTAAACCAGCCACTTTTAGAAAAAGGCTAAAGAAAGTGTTAACTGAATGGCATCAAGGGAAACCCAAGTGATCCAAAGCTATCGGTTAGTGTAATGAAGTGAAGTGAAATGAAAGCCAAAAAGTGTAGGATAGTTATGTGAAGTGAAAGCCAAAAAGAGTAGTGCAGGAATGACAGTGTAAGGCAGTGAAGATGGTGGAATGCAGTGGCGATCATCAAGAATATTGAAGTAAAATGAAGTGTGCGTGGTGCAAAGTTAAATAATCAAAATGAGCTGGATGGGAAGCGCTCACACGTTTGGTGAATAGGCGAAATGTGATGGGCTGGGGTGGAAGTGTGAAAGCAATTATTTATTTTATTATTAGTATTCAGCCCTTAGGCCAATTTAGCAGGAACCAGAGCCCAGTCAGGCGACCGGTATGGCTCTGGCTCGCAGCGTCGTGGGCAAGTTCTTAGGGGTAGGTTGCCATTGCTTTCTCCCGCCTTTACACGTTCCCACCTTCTCCGCTAGATGCCTTCACGTCCAATGACGCGAGAGACCTCTAGTAGCGGAAGGTGGAACTCTTCGTGGGCGAGAAATGTTCCGACAACTTTTGACCTAGAATTCGACTCCCACGTAATTCTAGGGATCTTTTGCACGCCGCAAATCTGCGACATGGGACAGACGGCTTTACTTCCACTCCGAAGGAAGGCGTGCAGAGGATTTTTTTCGCCCTTAAAAATCCGACGGCTTCGGCCGGGTTTGAACCCGCGAACTTGGGTACCAAAGCCAGCACGCTAACCCCAAAGCAATACATGAAAAAAAACTAAGATCAGTCTTATGTAGAATATCTTTATCACAAGTTGTAGGTTGAGTTGGATTTGTGTGTATTGTCTAGTTTTGTGTGTATTGTCATTAGGTGTCTTGAATGTATATTAGTATTTGTAGTGGGTGCATTGGATCACAACTATGAATAAGTTGCACATTGGTCTAATTACTGATTTTACTTTGATGCCGGACAGCTGGCTATAAGTCAGTATCCGGAAGGTCCTGCGACCGGCCATCTCGACACAGGCTTTTCTTGGTTTCCCTGGGTTCAAGAGCGAATGCTGAGATGGTTCCCGCCTTTCCAAGTTGCCTCTACATGCTTCTCACGTAGCCCTCCGGACTTAAATTCAGTAGTTACCAATTGCCTTTTATCATACTATGTAAAATGACCACTGCCACCGGGTGACAATCCAACTGCTGTTAATAAATATTATTATTTCTTTCTTGCCGGCATGGACATTTCTTGCATGGAAGTAAATTAGTTGTTTTAGAAAATACATTCTCTTGTGTCATTAAAATTGTCACTCCGTTTCCTTTTCAAAGTCTGTTTACGGGTTTAACAGCCGGGTGTTTTTTTTATTTTGACCAAGTTTGACACGCTTACAAAACAGGAAAACTGTAGTTCAGTGTACCTTAATTTGTGTATTATTGGAAAGCAAACTGGAAGACAAAAGAATCTGCACGAAATGATAGCAAGCATTCTGTGACTTCAGTCTGCACTTAATTTCTTCGTGTTTATGGTTTTGATTCGTTAGGATTGTTACCAAAATATCAACTGTACCACCCTTTCAAAGGAACCGTTATCAATCTTAATGCTGTAACTCTGTCCTGCATTCTGATCTCGAAACATGACCATGTACTTAGTTTTATCAGCATTTACTTCTAGTCCAATCCCCTTACTAGCAAATACTAAAGTTTCTGTGTTTTTCTTTATAGTATGTACGCTTCTGCCCATTATATTGTCAACCTAAGCATGATCCTCAGTAATATTAAGAAGAAAATTAACATACATTTTTCTGATTTCTATTCAGCTGGAAGCTCACTCCAGTTCATAACGACTGACTCACAAACTTCCTACTACAATGTCTCCTTCAGATTTCTAGCACTGTATTCTTTCAATTTTTTATACAGAGGTGTCCATCTCGCCACTTCACATATTAACTTTTCTACGTCGTCGATGACAGACATAGCCATGTGACGAAAGACACAAAGTTTGTGCACCTTACTGCAACTAGCAAGCAGCTGTTTAGTTGCCTGTGCGCGCGCTCACGTATAAAGCAGTGTTGTCTATCCATACAACTAAGTAGTTGTGCAACTAAAGTTGCCAGTGTGCGCAGGCCCTAAGCAGAAGAGCACATACACATGATGTCTCTGTGAATTCCATTCTGTATTGAAAGTAAAAAAACTGCCAGTACAAGCAACCGTTTAGTTGCAGTGCCCGCACGTTCACAGCAACTGTTTTATCACCGCAACTATTTAGTTGCCATTGCGCGCGAGCCCACTGCTTCCAGCACACAACTCCATCTGTTACATATATGTATGTATATTACATATTGAAGAGTTATCGGCAGGTCCCGTACATGCGAAAATGTTAAACAAATGTTCTGTACAGTTGTATGCTTCCTGATGATGGGCCTATAAGGGCCGAAATATGTAGCAGCTGGTGTTTTGTAGTATTGTGATTTTAATAAAGTTGGGTGCATTCGTTGGTTAGAATGTAATTATTGAATTAATACATTGATATCGCTGTGTGCTAGAACGATATACATGTGTGTGTGTGTATATATGTGTGTGTGTGTGTGTGTATGTGTGTGTTACACCAGAACCGTCAACAAAACGCAGAATGTTGGATGTGCCACGCGGTGCAGCTGGAGCACTTCAGGCAATTGGTGAAGCACTTGTGCCACAGGGTGCAGCTGGAGCACTAAAGGCACTCGGTGAAGCACTTGTGGCACAGGGTGCAGCTGGAGCACTTCAGGCACTTGGTGAAGCACTTGTGCCACAGGGTGCAGCTGGAGCACTTCAGGCACTTGTTGAAGCACTTGTGCCACAGGGTGCAGCTGGAGCACTTCAGGCACTCGGTGAAGCACTTGTGGCACAGGGTGCAGCTGGAGCACTTCAGGCACTTGGTGAAGCACTTGTGGCACAGGGTGCAGCTGGAGTACTTCAGGCACTTGGTGCAGGCGATGGATCTGCAGGGCTTGCAGGCAGTGCTGTGATGGCCATTGGTGCAAAGTTTGTGGCAGCTAGTGGAGATCATCCGTATGTGATACTGGCTGTCGTAGGGATTTATATTACATACGTACTGTGGTGATTGGATTGTTAGAAGTGGGTATAGTTTTGAGCGAATTGTTAGTTTTTTTTGGCAAATCATTGGCATGTAAATTTGTGTGCCAGTTATGAAAGTGTGTTCTTAAAACTGAACTACTCTGGCTCGTATATGACGGTGGGCTGTTTGCATGCCTACAGACTGGTGTATAGGTCATACTGTTGCTAGGCTTGCATTTGTAAAGTATTAGTGCAATTAATTATGACAAGAGTGACGTACGGAATGCTGAGTTAGTTGTTAGAAGACTTGATAAGGTTTTAAGAACTCTACGGTGTTCGCTGTGCAGTGCCTTGCCTGCTGCACTGGGTTTTGCTTGCCCTGTTTGAGTCAGCCTGGATTTTATTGGCATTAGTTTAGAGGTTCACAGAAATTACCGTTCTTTCATCCCACCACCACCGCTCACATTTACTCATTTCCTAGGTCCTGTGTGCATCAGATGAGGCCGACTTACCCACTCCTAAGGCCGCTGTTCCATATTTAACGTAAGGCGACTAGTGCTGTTGGTAACTGCTACAGCCGGAATGTAAATCACAGAAGAATGCGGAGGGCAGAGTTTGCAGATGTGGCCTGCTGGCGTTGCGATGTTTATGTAGCGTTACTGTCGTGTTCAAATATTGACAGTATTTTGGTCTGTGAAAGACACGTCTGCCAGTAGCACTCTGTCCTGTGTGCTGTTGGTTGGTCTGTATGTACAGTTACTTTCCTGGGGGTAGTTTTATGTAAGGCACTTCCTTGTGCAAGCAGCAGGTAGAGACGGAAGTTAGGGTGCGTTGAGAAAGAAGTGTACTACTTTAATCAATTCAAATCGCTTATCAGCTG
>Ga0268261_10000860_pt1 | contig 20102 bp, 8 predicted proteins | sample TergutNc150P1_FD_190353 | JGI IMG/M metagenome (GOLD analysis project Ga0268261, IMG submission 190353) | Nasutitermes corniger P1 segment gut microbial community from laboratory colony in Florida, USA - Nc150 P1 (SPAdes) (version 2) | ecosystem: Host-associated > Arthropoda: Insects > Digestive...
AGAGGAGTCCTACCGACTGTGCTGCGTCGTTGTGTGTGATCTAGAAACATCAAGAATGGGTGCTCCATATATATATGACATTAGTCACCTAAGGGTTAAAAGGTAAATCTGCAACTACATTTGATCAAATACCAAAACTTTTTTGTCAAAGAATGTGTTCAGTACATCAAAAAGCCATTAATTTTTATATTTAATGTTTCCATAAATCAAGGTATTTTCCCTACTTAATGAAAATAACAAAAATAAGGCCCATTTTCAAAAAGGGTGATAGATATGACAGTAGTACATACAGACAGTATATGACAGTAGTACATGTTCAGACCTACAACCATTCCATCAGTTTTCTAAAAAATTTTAGAAAAGCTAATTTATAATAGATTAATACTTTTTATAATTAAACATAATTTATTAACAGTTGCTGAGCATAGTTTTAGAAATAATAAGTCAACTGAAATGGCCAGTCTAATTTTTATTGAAAACATTCAGGAATGCATGGACAAACAGCTATACCTTTTAGTTTATTTTCTGACATCACTAAGGCGTATGATGTAATAAATAATGAAATATTACTTAAATTGGAGTACTATGGAATATGGATAGAATCTTATTTTTTGTATCGCTCGCAATTTGTTGAAATATTTAAAACTGATAACACAAGAAGTAACTAAAATATATATATATCTTATATATAAAGCTGAAATGGTTTTTTGTTCGTTTGTACCTTATACAAATCCACATTTCTGAACCAAACTTTGCACACATCTCCCCCTTCGTCCGGAAGAGACCGTAGGGTATGTATGGTCCGAAAATGTTTGACCTTTTTCTGCAATTGCAATTATTACAATAATAACATGCAACCTATCTGCGCATGTATTACAGTGACACATTTCCACAAACTATTCAGTCCTTTTTGGTTACCTATGGGAAAAATGTTATCGGGTTTCACCATTCGTCATCCTGGGCAACGCCGGGTACCCCTGCTAGTATATATATATGTAAACTACCAATGACCAATACTACACCGCTATGAAAAATAAACCCATGGAGAACATACAAACATAGTTAAATAGAAAATAATTTCCCAATTTCAGTACCCCCACCACTCTTCATGATTAAAATGCCCTGCACGTTTATATTCTATATATAATAATATTTTAATTTCCACAAAATTATTTCAATACTGTTACACAGTGGAATCAATTTTACTTTAATTTTATGTGATATATGAGATCTCCTGGTAACAGTAACAATAACATTGCTAATTGTATGGTTTACCTTGCTAAGAAAAAAGTAATCAACCTGAAGATGGCTCATAACTAGAGCCGAAACATGTCATTGAAAGAAACAATGTAAGAATATATCTTAATAACAAAAAACACTAAATAAGTTGTGTTTGACTATATTTTACCCATATATATATTTTATGATCAGTACAGGGTTCTCAAGAATTGTATATATGTAAATATGTGATTACTTTTATGTGCACATATCAGTAAAAGCAATTCCATTACAGCCCTTGACAGGCCCTGAGGGTTCCAGGAGGTTGAAGATCCAAGATCTCAAGAGTCAGCACATGAAGGTGGTAGGGTTGTCAGCCTTACGCACCGGCCGCCTTTACCCCCAAGAAATACTCCTGGTACTCATTTCTGTTAGAGGCTGAGTCAACCCCAGGGGGCCAGAGTGTGGCCCGTAGGATTATGTCAATGAAAAATTCCAGTGACACCATCAGAAATCTAACATGCGACCTTCTGGCTTGAAGCGCAGTGCCTCAACCAACTGCGCCACTGCGTGCCCCCGCATATATCAGTATGTAGGTAATTTTCTGTGCATTATGAGAGTCCCCCCCCCCCGATGATCACATCTGAGCATAATTTGAGGAGTACTGCAGATTGGTTCAAGTCCTGGTTAGTTAATAGAAGACAGAAATTTGAAGTACAATCATGTAATACAACCCAAAATATTTCTCTGACTGGGGTACATTAAACATGGAGTTTCCCAGAGATCATTTCTAGGGCTTCTGTTTTCATACCATACATACATGACCTTCCTTTGTTGATGACACTAGCATCATAATTACAAACTTCCAAACAGGAATTTTGAAGACTTCTGTTCAGTGTCAAACTTAGTTCTTTCTCATATATGAACAGGATTGCTTCTAATAATGTAGTCCCAAAGCTAGATAAAACAAATATAAAGAACTTCCCTTTGGTGACTCCAAAATGTAAATTCATTGAACAAGAATCCACAGACAGCCAACAAAGGGAGGTCACTGAGCCTGCGGGTTGTGTGGGGGCTTAAAACCCCTGAACATAAGAAAATCAATATGTTATGAAATGTTATTGCACACAAGGAGTCGTAAAATATTAGCCCTCCCAACTTTGTTATTGGGAGATTAACAAGTTTATTGCTCCACTGAGCAACAAGATGGCCCTGGTTAATGTAACAGAAAAACTGCTGTCACGGCAAGCCTTCACAGAGTGTAGGGGCGTGACTGCATGTACTGCATTCCAAGGAACAGAAACACAAACTTTAAGCTATGTATACTCTGCTAACCATTCTACCTCAGACAAAAGGGATTTAATCCAGATACCAACTGCACATAAGGATGATATAGCCCACCAAAATATTATAAGACTAAAGTTTTAAAATTATTTTATCAGTTATCTCAACATATTTCCCCACAACAAGCCTGACTGGCATGTTCAGGGTCTTAAAACATCCTTATTTCGTTCCCTGTACAGACAGTGTGTTGCTTAAGTTTGTGTGCACTGTAACCTACATCCATTGGCTTAACAAGTAAGAATACAGAATTCCCCTAATTTAGTTCGCCACACACATCGGCTCCTCATGAAACAAAAGATACAGTCTTACAGCCAACGTTAAATAAAAACAAATTATTTAAAAACCTGGTTCTCAAAACCAAACAAAAAAGCAGTGGGATGCAGAATATATTTTGGTGGATATAACAAAGATGCAGTATATTCAACCTGTAATGTACAATTCTGTACCACTTTACATCACTCTGTAGCTATAAAATGAGGGGGAAGGGGGAAAAAGGCATTTCAAGTATCTCCAGTCACTTTATTATACAAAATCGTGAGGTACCATATTCAAAAATGATGAAACAAACTACACTGTGGGTAGCCGCCAAGTGGCTACTAATAATAAACCTGGAATTCAACATCCAAACACCAATGAAATTTTCAATAAAGATTTTATAAACTGAGAAATGATACATCTTTATAGAACTGGCATCTACTTAAATCAATTTTATGAAATAATTCTATCACCTTCATTTCTTCCTTCTCATTGCACTTGTTGACAAGAACACAATAATTTATTACAAAATTTGACATGAAAAGAAAAGTCTAAAAATTATGCATCATATTCTTTCACTTAATAGTATTAATATAGAAAACATTCTTAACTCCATTTTATATGTCACTTACCAACAATTTTAAAGTGATTAACAACAGTTATCTTATCGTATTTACGTGAAACATAATGTTCAGTTACCCTGGTAACATAAAGCTCGAGGTGTCAGGATACTTTGGGCCCAGCAGCTAAAATAACAGAATCATCAAGTATACAGGGTGGTTCAACTGCCACAAACATGGCATAAAATAATGCACATATCTATACACATTACAAAATGCCAATCTATAAATTTCAGGTAGAATTTTCTAAGTCTGTAACTTATGTACTCCTAAAGTCCTTGTGCCATAATCTAAAGACAAGATCAACTTCAATCCAACACACAACATCTATCATCAAGCTCCTGTACCTAGTCATCAGAATCACTGGAAGATGAAGGGCTTATCCAATGGGTCACCATGTCAACAGCTGTTTACAATACAGTGTTGTGACAGTGACTACAATTCTCTGCCCATACCTGAAAGGCATTCGTCCTATGTACCTTTACAAATAATAATGGTAGAGCCTTATCTCTACCATAAAACGTATCCTTTTATATGGGTCTGGGTTGCAGTAATTTCAGTAAAAGCAAGATAAGAACATTAAACCTTAAATGCAAGATAATGTGAATTTATCTAAAAAAATTTCCAGATATGATGTTATGACACCAACCTCTTTTATAATAGAAAGACAGTTGCGGTAACTGAATTATACTCTGATGTATTAAGTTTCGGACTTCATTCTTTATCATTAGTATTATGAACTCAAAATCAAAACACAGTATAACAGCCTTGTAAGGTTCTAATGTACATATCCAACAAGATGCACATGTTACAGAGTTTATTTTATCTGACGATTGCTCTACATGTTTCAGGCATCACCATCACCCACCTTCAGGAGCACAAAACAACTGTAACTACAGCGTCTGGTAACCGTTACACTGTAATGGATGGAGTTAAATTTACTGATAAGGGGCACATAAAGATTAGATCCTTATGTACTCTTTATCAGTAAATTTAACTCTATCCATTACAGTGTAACGGTTACCAGATGCTGTAGTTACAGTTGTTTTGTGCTCCTGAAGATGGGTGATGGTAACACCCAAAACATGTAGAGCAGTTGTCAGATAAAATACACTCTGTAACATGTGCATCTTGTTGGATATATACATTAGAATATTATTACTATGCACAGACCCATGAACGTTAAAGCCTTGTAAGAGTTAATTTTATTGAATAAGTAACAAATGTCATAAACAACTTAAGGTGTTTAGTACATTATCATTTTTGTGATATATGACATCTGATAATTCTTCAGTCAAACCATTCTAGATATTTTAATACAATACAAAACTATAATAATACTTGTAAGATTCTTGCACATCATACAAAAACAGATTAAAATTTACTTTCTCTACTGCTGATGACTGGCAGTCTGACGCTATAATCGAAAAAGTAATTTTTACACTTTTTCCATGGATGTCATCTTCATTCATTTAGAAGATCAAATTACTATAGTAAAACATTTTAATTAACAAATGAACTATCCCACCCAACCACCTGCAGTTCACAAAATACTGAAGAACACAATTTGGGAACGAATAAATACAGTTATTTTATGGCACAATAAAGTAAACTTACATACCATGATGAATGACCAGCTACTCTGAAATAAACCACCCTGCATACCCACTCGATAAACAGTGTCTGAAAAAATATTAGCATATCATAAAACTTAAGAGCTTCATAGTGATGTTACATTATGTTTTTATGTTTTGTCTGCACTGAACCCTTGTTCTTTTTCATCATGGCTATCCTCTAAAATTCTAATGGTGCTGCTCTTTACATGATGTTGTGCAGAATTTGTTGCAGTTGCACGCGTCTGCATTTACAGTCAGATGAATGGTCATAAAGAAATACTATGTATTCCAGCACATATAATACAGTATGAGACAATTCAGAAAAACATTCACTCTTTCTGTTTACAGGCATGAACTACCGTTTTATATCGAACAACTAGTACAGCCAGCTTATTCAAACTGTACGCAAGTAGTAGAAGCCCAAAAGCAAGTCCCGAAGGATCATGCTAAACATAAAAACTGTACAGAGTGTTTCACTTAGTGCTGCGTGATTTCTAATGTTGCCAGATGCTTTAATATGTCCAGAATAGGAACAAAAACACTGCCAATTTTGCATCTCTTACATCACAACATATTCTGCTTTGAAAAGATACTATTAACTTAGCTGGAGACTGTGTTTACATTTCACACGGAAAATACCATCACAAGTCAAATGTAGCACAGCAAGAAGCACTGAAATTTTCACTTATTCTCAAGCAAACAGCAAGCCAATTAGTTACAGAACTGTGAAGCTTTTAAGTATTAGAATACAAAGATTAGTTTCTGACACACTGCACTTGCAACTCTTAGTACACTATACCCACTACTAAACATACTATGGCCTGTTCACATGGGTCACTTTACAAAACTGCATCAACCAAACAACAGCTACCAGTGGTGGAAATACCTTCAAAGTTTTAAAAATGTGATCTTTCACAATGGTTAGTACAGTTTTGTTCAAAAGACCACATTTAGGCAGTGCATTCTGTCTGTAACACAGGTAGGACACAAGTCACATTACCCAAAACTATGCCACAGCCTGCCAGTACATGACATACCGTCCAGAAGGCCGGGCTATTTAAACTAGATCTATTCTATGCCGTACAAATAAGAACACACAGGAAAATGACAGAAGCAAACATTTCTTTTTATTCATGAAGATAATATGATGACAAAACATAATTGTAATCACATCTAAAGTAAATACAGGCAACTTAAAAGAATGTGTCCTGGAAGTTTATGCATAGTGATAAACAAAGGATGTGTAGTAAGTCATGTAGAACCCTGAGTTTAAAACATTTGCCAGTTTTCTTAGAGAGTCGCGATTCCTTTCTACGAGTTTCAATGCTGCACCAAATAAACAAACAAAAGCAATATTAAATAAAAGTTCTGCTCTTCTTCCTCACTGAATTTATATGTAATAATTTATCAATCTTAATTTTTTTTGTTTTTGACACAAAGTGTGCTGCACCAATACCTTAGAACAATAAAAGCAAATAAAAATCTAGGTGCTCTATGGAACAATACAACTGTGTGCTAGTTTTCTCTCCCTTTTCACATTTTTAATTCTAATAGCAACAAATACACTCTCAAAAAACTATCTTGAAACAAACAGGAACACACAAGAAAGACAAGAACCCTTTGAAACAATATTCTTACCACTGAAAAATATGTAAGGTACCTTCTAAAAGTTCAAAGCCTGTATTTTACACAGCAAATATGGTTCATACAATATTTATCCTGAATTTATTGTATTCCAAACTTGACATATAAAAGAGGTAATTACCAGTGTTGTGTTGTCTTGCTATTGTTACTGTTGGCTGTTTTATTGAGTGTTTATGTACTGTTACTATATACCAGAAAAATAAATCCCTGAATAATTGAAAACCTTTGTGCCGGTTACATCTGTGTGAACTGTTGCGTTGTATTTAATGTGTCTATTGCCTGAGAAAATGGTGAGTAATTGTCTAAAATGTACAATGGTATCTACTTCAATGAATCAGTCATGTGAAAAAATACAGTCATTATCAGAGCAAAGCTTTAAGAAAGGAAGAGGAGCTTCATGTGCAGATCTGAGATTCTCAACACATAATGACAAAAGTTCAGATATAATATTACACTTACATGATAAAGATACTGAATAAGAGATTATGATTGAATATTATATTCAAGATGTACATCATACACCTGACATTCAAATAACACATAATTCTGCAGTACTGTCTTTACAGCCCACTGCCTCAGGTACAGGGAGAATTTTTTATCTCTGGATTGCACACCGTAGAGTGAGTGACATCGCTGTTGCAGAGTGATGAATGATGCTTCCCACTCTGCAGTGCTCAGTCCAGTGAAAGTATTCTCCATACATACAGTGCAATCTAGTAAATCTCGCAGGCCATTTCAGTACACAGAACAGCATCACTATGACTTGAATGACCTCTAGCAGATAAAAATTTCAGACCATACACTGTAACAGGTCATGTTTCAAATACTTATGCCAAGACAAGCATTTTCACCAACATTCAGACTGCATGAAAGATCTTATATGTAATGTGCCCTTGACAACAGTAAAGGTAAAGTTAAAGGTAGCTGCAGTTGTCCCTGTGCTTATGTCCATGGAGGGATACTCCATGTACTCAGAAATAAATTTAGGTGATTAATCAGCTTTATGTGCCATCAGCTTTACCCCTCTGACATGAAGGTACATGGATCCAAGAGTAAGGAGATGGTGGAGAAGAGGAAAATCTTGACATCCACCCTGTAGCTTAGTTCCTATATCAAATGAGCCATGCTGACCACATTGTTGTGTAATGGGCATTTTTAGTCTTGGAGGGAACAGTAGGAACAAAACAAAACAATATTATCGTGAAGACCTACATTACATCAACCTTTCTCAGTAATGTTGCTTGAAAAGTAACATATCACCTTCTTACATTCTCAGTAAGATCCTATGTAGTACATGTAAATGAAGACCATATTCCCTAGCAAGAGCTGGCACAAATGCGGTGGAGTCGGCAGCAGAACAGTACAAAATTCAATTTGAAATGTAAGTCCCATCAATTACACAAAATTTGTATGCCTGAACAAAAGATTACTATTTTCAACTGACCACATTCAGTATCACAATCAGTGTCAATTCTGTGTTTTAACTTTTTTCTAGTTCTGCTGCTGCTACAGCAAACTTCAGATCCCTTTCAATATATGTACCAGTCAAAAGTGATATCTTCGGTATCCTCAGTTTTATTTGACACTTGTTGGTATGTCATTAAGAAAACACTTGCACAAGCAAGTTTAGTAATATGTATTACAAGCACATAACATGAAACCAAATTTACTACCATGACGTGTAAGCATGGGAAACCGGAAGAAGATAACAATTTATATTTAAATAAATCAATTATGAGATGGAAAATGGATACTGTACTAGATCTCATCCTCGGGTGTTAACATAAACAGTGAACGCACTGATACCTTCAAATACCTAAAAAAACACAAATCAAAAACCCCAAAATATCAATTAAAAACCACATAACAGAAAAAGGGTAGTTTACTTAATATCAAATGAGGGATATGTAACAAAACAGCTCAAGGCATACTTCTGGGTTACCAACTCCCCTACATTCAGCAAGAAATATACAAACCATCTGAACAACACAGATACTGAGATGATGCCTGTGATTCTGTAAGTTCTTTACATAAATGATTACAATAACTTTAATATCATTAGTACCTAACAACATTTATCTAGCAATTTTACCGATTAGTTTTAAGCAATCTAACGTCAAAATACACATCTGGTCAAAAACCGTGGCAAGTCTATGTGATAACTGTGAATTTGTAGGATCCCACAGAATAAAATTAGGATGACCAATTTATATATACTACAATTTACCTTCTTTAAAATACTGTATGATAGCCCCATGATGGTCACTTGTGACTGAAACACACAGCTAGCTACATTTTGAATAAACACAATTGTGTTGGACGGACTGTTTAAAAATCTGTTAACAGCACATACTGCTGCTTGATCTCAATCATCTTTTATAAACTCAGCTACAAATGATATTCATTTTGCTCTGAATCACAGACACTAAGTAATTCACACAGAAAGTCCAACAAGATGCAACTCTGTATCAAAATTTTATTTCATATTTTTATGAAGGTCAACATGTTTCGGGCGACACACCTCCCATCATCAGGAGCCTAAAACTGCACTAGCGGCCTCTGGTTTTGCATACATGGAGGGCTGTTGGACGTGTAGTTGCTGGACAACGTATGCAAAACCAGAGGCCGATAGTGCAGTTTTAGGCTCCTGATGATGGGGAGTGTGTCGCCCCAAACATGTTGCCCTTCATAAAAATATGAAATGAAATTTTGATACACTGTTGTATCTTGTTGGATTTTCTATGTGAATTATACTATGATGTACGGATCCACGAACATCAAGACACTAAGTAGTATGAAATGGACTGCAGATGTCTCGTGGCACACTTGCTTACAAGCTATACTATGGTAATTCAGAAACAGTAAAGCAGCAACAAAACATTAGCTACTAGTGCAGTGCTGAAAAAGGGATATGTGATATAAAAATACTGAAACAGGTAGAATGTTTTCAAATGTGCAGGCAGAAGCTGCTTGTGTCTGCCATTATTTAAATAACAACTAAACTCTTTACACATATTTTATTTTTTGTCTTAGCTGAGCAAGTCTATGCCTCTCTCATAACCTCTCCATAACTTTATAGTGTTTACTTAGTAATACACCCTTCTTTTCTTAAAACTAACACTGTGTACCTTAACCTTACCAGACATGACTCCTACCAGCATAACTCCTGCTGTCTAACACTGCCTTTATAACTGAAAAATAACTGTTCTCACATCAAAGTTGGCACTGCTCCAGATCATTGCATTACTGTATGCACATGACAGGTTATTGTTAGCTGACAGCCACCTTATTTTACTTGGCTTTTCTTGTTCTAAAATAAATAGACCAATGACCGCTACCAAACAATATTAATTAAACAAAAAATTATCCTTGTGAAGCGCAATTAAGATATGAGTTGTTTTGGGCCATTAAATTCTACCATCACATTTTATACTGTATTACTGAATATTTAATATTCTGCATTTCACATAATTACAATTAGTTGCCACACTGTAACATCAAAATATAAAGAACTCCTTTTTTAGTACAATGACATTTAAAGACCAGACTTGTTTGCTAATGAGAATGATTTAAAAATGTGTGAAAGTAAAATGATTTGTAGTCCTCTCTTCAGAAAAGAAATCAGGAGGGACTGATGCGTTTAGTGACATCACACATACCCCTTTATATGTCTGATACACATAAACTTATGCAGTAAACAAACATGAACTTTAAGGCATGAAGTTAATAGTCAGTAAACTTGTGTTGACCGCAACCTCAGATCTATACATGCAATAGGAGTTAATTACAGGAGACAGCTCTGTGTGTTTAGATACGATCCTTTGTACTTCCAGTTTATTAAAAGTGAATATTTAAGAATATCTGCAACAGTACATCATTACACTTCGTTCATTCTCATCATTACTGTCATGAAGTCTGTAATGTTAGATCACAAAGAGCTTGTCTGTACGAATCCCAAGACAACCTCTGCACCAGTAGTGGAATCTCAAGTGTGACACAATCTCTTACTATTGACTTTTCCAGTTTCAAGGGTATCCTTATATCTCTTCAGTTCTATTTTCATCTCACTGTCAGAATTATTTTGTGGTCTGATTGTGGTCTAATGAAGCCTGTTAATAGTCCTCAAAAACACGTATCTGCTAACTTTACTCTAATTTATGAAACTGCTCTGATTTAAAACCCAAATTTCAGTACCTTAATTAAGTGATGCAATTGATGAGATTGGTTGTAGGCATAATTTTGCATCAACAGATACTTGAGACCAAAAATTTATTTTAAATATGCCATTTATTTGATCGATCTCTGTACCTGAATTGCACTATTTGTCTTCAGTTCCACAACCATACTTCCCCAGTAAATAAAAATCAGACTTAATGTGTTCCATATCCATGCATTACAGGAATATTCAAATTTACGCAGTACACGAACAAATGCACAGTGGTACAACATACTATATCACACATTATCAACTACCTACATGTTGGGTACCTTCACATGAATACTGATAAAATACAACAACCTGCCATATTGTACAAGTAAAACCACTTAATGTTTTAACGAATGTCTCAAGTTCTCCCTGTAGTCATAAAAGTCTCGAATTATACATGGTTAAAAAACGGCTAAATTCTAGGTATCTCTATTCTTTTAACAGGTATATATCAACTACATACATCAACATTAACATGCCCAATTTAATTGTTTTTAACAACCTAAAGTTTAGCTGTTTTAAACAATATATAATTCAACACTTTTATGACCACAGGGAGAATTTGATACATTCATTAGAACATTAAATGGTTTTACTCATACAATATGGCAGTTTGTTGTATTTTATCAGTATTCTTGTGAAGGTACCCTGATGACTGTCACAATAGAGATGGAAACATGTAGGTAATTAATAGTATGTGATAAAGCATATTGTACCAGTTTGTATTAGTTAGTGTACTACATAAATTTGAAAAATCTGATATTTGTTCTGTCACTTACTATTTTCACTTTTTGAATATTTCTTCTACAGATTCCCACCACTAGCTTCTGATGTGGGAATATTCATGTCACATTTATACACAGTTATGTTCACTGGTATCCTTTCATGTGCAAGCAACCATTCGCCTACCTATAAATAATTTACAAAACATGCCTGTCGACCAAAGGCAGTTACCTGATTTGCAACTGAATATTACATTTGCTGTAATTATTCCAAGTGTATTTATTTAATAGAGAGTTTTGATATTGTGAACATTTACTCTGAACATGTTACGGACTGGCCTCATGACATTGCAGCAGCACTTGCACATGTTTAATGAGTTTCCTTTAACAAAATAACTCACTGTAATATAGGAAGTTCTGTTCACTAAAAATGAAATAACAAAATTTCAAATCAATTAAATTCATAACTAAAGCCTACACAAAGATATTAGTACCAAATGTCTTTATTAATCCAAATACTGTCCCACAGAAATCTGCTTTCAGGATAGCCCTTATTATCTGTTCCAAGAATTACTCCATTATATTGAGTAAAGAGCAATCAGGTCCAAAACTGTCAGAAAAGTATTTCCAATTTCACACAAAATTAGCTGAAAAATTCTGTGTTTCTATTTTTTTAATATATATGAACCAAAGAAGAGGAAATGTTTGGTATTTCATCATTACACAAAACATATCACTTGTCATTAGTACTGTCTGGTTTCCAACTTGAAGCAAACACACAGAGCTCTCTACCTGCTCATCCTACAGCCTCTTTCTGTTGGTAGTTACAAGAGCAGAGGAATGTGTTGAGGTAACGAATGGCCTATTTTCTACAGGGAGAACAGCATCATATCTCTTTTAATACCATACACACACACCTACTCATTACACCAGCTTCTTCATCTTAGTTCTGTAGGAAAAATACCATTATCTATTGATGACGTAGACAGATCAACCGCTTCTGGGCTTACGTTTTAATCCACGCATGAATGGTCGACAAAGTACCAATGAACTGAACTTGTTTTCACCTTAATTTTTTAATTCTCTTTTTCTCTGAGATTTGTAGCAAAGAGTCTGATAACTCTTTCCTTCACTTTATCTTCAAATGAAGAATAATCTTGTTATGCAGCACACTATCTTTGTCACTCTTCCACTGTGAAACTGACGCATTCACTCATTAATACACACGCACACACTGTCATCATTCTCACTATAACGTTGTCCACGAAGGGAAAACACTGTAACGTCTCCTTCTTTCCCATACTTACCCCTTAGCAAAGATCAAAAACCGTATGGTAGGAGATTAGTCCTCTTCATATGCTAACTATATTCACATTAATTTAATTTAAAGAGTGGGTTTTTTTCTTCTCCTGAAAGTTAAGTCCACCTATCACAAGTTTTCAGTTTTTAATGTATATATATTTATATATATATATTTACCAATGGCCCCCCAACCTGACACTGCAAGAACACATTATCGCACATACCCTGTGGCACATCCTGGATGCTGAAATGCAAAACAATTTTATAGCAATACCTCATTAATGTGGTCAACAAAATTTCAAAATCACGTCAAGACTTAGAATTTGTTTGTGTAAAAACACATTCTGCAGGCTCATGTCATTGCAAGTCAGCTCACCAGAGTTGTCAATACATAACTTCATAAACAGTCGCCTTCTTATCACCAGAGCCTGTCACGATGTACTTGTCATCTGCTGAAATGTCGCAACTCAGCACTGACGAAGACTCCTTTGACTAGACAAAATGCAAAAGAAAAATATTAACATAATGATTTCTGGGATCAATTGAAGTTTTCTGTGTTAGTTCGCACATGTTTACATAAATCAATTTCAACGGATCAGCAACACTTTTCTCCAACTTCGCTCACACCATTTTCTCCCCAAAGAGAAACATGGCAATTTAAACAATAATATTCAATTAAAACACCATAGTTACAAAATCATACAGGTATTATCTTAAAGTACATAACATAGCTTATTATTTTTTTAATATTATAATTTCCAGGCACATGCAGTTTTCCTATGCTGCCTACACCAGAGATATGGTGCCCATGCACATGTTACAAAACACTCTATTACTTAACATAACTGGATTTGTAACTGGTGGAAATTATTCAAAAATGGATCAGTAAATAGCATAGTTACGATTTTATAATTTTTGTCAGCCTCATTTCACAGAACAAAATCTAAGTTCTCCAGTAATATCTCATTTCTTTTATACTTTTTGAGTATGATGATTGTCTTTCCCTAAGAACACTAGGAAAGAAATAATATATATGAAATCTGAAGAGTAGAAATATTTACCTGGAAAATGGAGGCTCCATAAGGTGTTCGCCAAGCATTAAGCAGATTGTCCTTGCCTGTGGAAACAAACCACTTCCCACAAGCCGCGAAACGCAGGGAGAGGACACAGGATTCATGAAGATGGAGCTGATACTTGTCGGACTTGGCTGCATGCAGCACTTCAACATTAGAGTTTTCCATTCCCACTGCCAACCATTCACCAGTTGGACAGTAGCCAAGTGAAAAGATCTGGGAGGTGAAGTCATGTTGCTGCAGCTGGCGTCCCTCTCTCAGATCCCAAGACCGCACAGTGTTGTCCAGCCCACCTGTCCACAGCTTCGTTCCATCCGCAGAGATGTCAATACATGATGCACCATCTGTGTGCCCTTGGAACTGACGGACTAGAGTCTGGTTGTGCAGGTCCCACACTGCAATGTTGCCATCAGAGCAGCAGCTGAAACACACCTAAGGGGAAAGCCACTGCATGTAGGGAATATCATTGTTATTACATTCACATTTCAAGTTATGTTTAATTAAGAAATAATATCTCACATGCCTACAATTATGCTGTTTTGGACTCAACTGGCAAAGTGAAATAATGCAATTTTAAGATGGCAGCAGCATCTCCCAGGTCAGATTATTTTCCCATCATACGATAAAGGAGAGAAAGGACACCAGCAGAGTACACTTAAAAGTTTTAAACTCATTATGCATTAAATAGGGGCCTATATTCCACACAAACACAAAGTTTTGAATATAGGGAAACTTGAGTCTTACACTCCTTGAATTCACATTTTCCTTGATTCTACACTCATTTTATCAGATCTGCCAAATCTTCCATTAGAATATTTTTTTTACTTTTCTGAAACATACATTTGTGCCATCTACCAAATTCCACGATTATAAGGTCAAACAGAGCATAAATTGGCCTGTTACTGTCATTTTAAGTACTTCCAATTGGCAGTCACAAAAAAAAAATGATATTTGATACTTATTAACTGCAATTGGGTTGTCACCCGGTGGTAGTACACATTTACACATAAACAATACATAGAACAACACAAATAACAACCGAACAACACAAATACAAACTAAAACAACACAAATGCAAACTGATATGCTGCAACAAGACAAAATATTTAACTCTCAGAATGCAAGTATCATTTGCAATTTCCCTGACATACCTTGCTGTCTGGGCTAATGGCAAGGGCATAGCAGGCAGGGGCACTGGATGTAAGTTCAGCCTTGATGCGAGGCGTGGGTGATGCAAGGTCCCATATACTTAGATTGCTTGCCTCACCACCTACAATTAATGTACGTCCATCTGGCAGCAGCTTTACAGACCGAATGTAATTATCTCGTTGCTGCAATAAATAGACAAAATTACATGACACATTACGTGTTACAAAAGAACCTAGTAAAGTACACCATGCCCCACGTCACAGAAGGGAAAATGGGTAGAGTAAAGGTAAAGCTGCCCTTGTGCATGCTATGAAGGCATATGCAGTAGTGGAGATATAACGTCAGTCATTCTTAACATCAACACTAGATGGAGGTGAGTGGTGAACTTATGCTCCAGTTGCTTTACCCCTGACAAAAGAACCCCTGATACTCACCGAACAGGATGCCTGTAGGCCCCAGAGTCAATTGGGATGTGTTGGAGAGGAGTGAAATCTCTTACCCCGGCAAGGAACTAACCCCAGATCATCCAGCATCTAGCCTAGTCATCATACTGATTGAGCTACCCTGGCTCCAGTAGTTGTTAATGAAATAAACACTTCTCATGATGTAACAACTTGCAAGGTCTGAGCTTCTCACAGAATTTTGTTGTGCAGTGAGTCATTTTTGAGATACACAATATAGTTATGAGTTTTAAGTATGGTTTTATTGTACCAATACACACAGACCAAAATTTAATCACCTCATAGGTTCCAGTGCAGATCCACAACGCCAAATCATATTAAAGTGTTCTATAATTTGAGAGATGAAACATGAATAGATGGACAGTAGGTCTTTTGAATCATTCACTTCACTGACTTTGTGGAAAGAATATGTAAACATCTTCATCAACATATCTTTAACAGAAATGGTTTATGGAAATCATCGTGTTTAAGACTAACAAATGTGAATGCTATAACATTACCAGACAGTCAAGCTGGGACACAGGGCTTTTGGAGATGGGCTGGCTGATATCCCACACCTTCACACAGCCCTTGCCACCTGTGTACACATATTTGGTTGGGTTGCTGATAGTAACAGCACAAACCACCTCGCCATGACTGAGGGTGTTGATCTGTCGTGCGTGTCGAGGGATCCCTGGACCAATGAGGGCATCTGTTGGGAATGGCACAGGTTGCAGCTGCCCCTCTCCATTCATGTGAAATGAATAGGCACTGGAACAATTATAAATGTGTGAGATTTGAGGTTTGCTCAGTGGTGGTGATGAAGATTAAAGCCTATGCCAGGTAAATTAGTAACAGTTACCACTGTTTTGAATCCTGCTGTTTCCATCCTCTGGGTCTAAGCCAATGTTGTGCAATCCATGGCCATCAAAACATAAGTCTGCAGATCGTGAGAATACCTTATAATCCCGACAGAATAAATTAAAATTTTTTGAGTCATTTGGTGAACTTTGCATGCGCAGTTAAATGTAGTAAATAATATTTAAGTTGTAATCAGCTTCATGCATATTGCATGGAGAAATCCTGTGTTGGGAATTAGACAAAAAGAGAGTGGTAAGCTCCTCCATTACCCTTAAAGTCTGAATTATCTACTACTACTACTGCCACCGATGATGATGAGCTTTACAAGACCTATACGTATGTGGGCATAGAAGAAGGTGATTGAATTGGCAACAGACAAATGATGGACACACAAGTGCAGTAATATTACTGTTGTGTCTGCAGAATTCTCAAGACAGAGAATCAAACTCATAGAACAAGACCACAGCCACCAACACCTTAGCTGCACCAGTCCTAGTTAACAACTTCGGAACAGTCAACTGGTTATGAAAAGAAATCAAGAAGACTGATAGAAAAATTAGAAAGCTTTTCACTAATGAAAGAATCCACCACCAGAAGGCAGATGGTAATAGACTCTACATCAAAAGACAAAAGAGTAGACATGGATTAGTTGAACTGTAGTCCACATATAATGCTGCTATCGTTGGTCTTAGTGAGTATATTAAGCAAGGCAAAAATATGCTTATCAGATTAGTACAAGAATATGACAGCACCACAGTGACTAAATAATTCCACATACCCAGACATTCAGCTAAATACCACATTACCCGCACATCTTCAAAATACCCTGTTTATGTAAAATTAATCAGACAACTACCTATTCATTCCAACTTAATTCATGTTGCAGTAAAACTACTGTGAAAGCGTAATGAAATTTATCTTACGGTTTTCCACCAGGAATACCCCCAAGCCCATTGGAGCCGAGGCCAGGAGTGCGGACATGTGGATGAGGCTCGTAACCAAGCTGCAAAAAATAAATTTTGGCACTCAGACAGTCTCATGGCAATAGTTAACCTTTCATGGAACACTCAACTGCTTCAACAGTGGCATTCTCTCTGAAAAATACTTCAAGAGTGGAGATATTAATAAAACTTCTGGTTTTCATTGGCTGTACACATTATGTTCATATGTCAAAAAAATTCTCTTAATTTGCATGTGTACTTCAACATTCTATCTTACTTCATGGCACAGTCAGACAAACATCACTGTCCTGACACTGATGAAGAAGTATATTCTACCAGCTGATATTTTGTGGGGGTGATGGGACAATTGAATTAGCTCATCTGTGCTTTGCTATACTGATTTATATTCTTTTTAACCGAACGGCAATGAGGTACTAATGCTTGCAAACCTGATGTTACACTACCATTAATTTTTTGTTCAGGAAGTCTCAGCAGTCTATAGCCACCTTACAAAAAATTACTTTTCATATCAAGGAAATATAAGTAAAATAAAGAATTCATCTACTGCACAAATTATGAAAATTTTTTGAACTTCTGTTGTCTGTTAGTATTAATGACAAATATTCTTTCAAATACCTCACTAACCTTAAAAAATGTAATGGCAAAGAAGTGTTGTATGACAACTGTACTGTATACATCATTAATAAGTGGATATGGTGAACATTGGTCTTTCATGAAAGACAGCATTCACACACACACACACACAGAGAGAAATGTTCTTGCCGCCAGAATGGAAACCAGAAAATTAGGAGACCAAAACTGCACGTATTTTTTTCTTCTCATTTTTGCATTATACCAATTGCAAAAATGATTTTTGGAAGAAAAAAGCACTGTATATATGTGTGTATGTGTGTGTGTGTGTGTGTGTGTGTAGGTGTGAAAGAGAGAGAGACAGACAGAGAGAGAGAACATGCACTTGCACATGCATGTTTATGTGGAATCCAACCAGAATTTTTCACTTTCTTCTGCAACGAAAATATTTATTGTGTCTACTGCACAATTTCTAACATAACTTGGAGTCTAAATTCTCACCACAATTCATTAAAGTGAAACTGTGACTTCTTATTTAATTTAAGTGTGTTAAAAAAGCCAAAATTAACAAGAGACACTGCAAAATGCTGCTCTTACAAACACATTAATTTACTGCCAGCTAACACCAGTCTTTGTTATTTGTAGAAAGAGGCATAAAAAAAGTGATCTAAATGTATGTGACCTCCTGGTAAGTTGACATTTTAAACACTATAAAATAATCACATGTACAGAGAAATGCTAGAAAAGGAAAGAAGTACATATCAAATGCTCACCCAGTGCAAATGAAATTGATGATTCAGAAAGTAAACTTAATACAGATGAAAACATTACATTAACTACATCATATGGTAATTGTAACTTCAAGCAAGGGAGTATCAGTAACATGAGATAGACCTATTGTAAACTGATACTGAAATACACATCAGTGATGCAAATTATTACAACCAAGGAAATTTGTAGAATTAAATGGTGTTTCTAAGAAGTAAGATAGAAGTAACAGAGCTAGAAAAAAAATATGGAACACAATGAAAGCCATCAACTGACAGCTTAGAAACAAATTTCTATGATATGGCCATGAAGGAGAACAGCCTGCCCAAAATGGAATTGCAAGCAAAAGAGAGACAATATAAACAAATGAGGCCTGACAACATGGTAAGTGGACTAAGCGAGGCCAGAAAACAAGTAAAAGCAGACAGAAGGGATAGGCTTTGAAATATCAGCGAAGAGGAAAGTAATGGAACTTCAATCTTACGACCAACCCCTTAAGAGGATATGGGAAAGTAAAAGGGAAAACTGAATATGGTATTTGCATGGTTAAGACTGCTTCCATGTGATTTGCAGTTCCAATTTTGTCCAGAGGCTGGCCATCCTGACTGAGCAATTTCACAGCTGTCCTCAGACCCCAGGCAAACACCAGCAAAGAACCATAAACTGGACCACAACCAGTTTCATCCATACCCTTTATTCTAATTCATTATTCACTAACCAACTCATAACTTCATGCCATACACAAACTTACTAACTGAAAGCACTGTTAAATAAAACAAGAAAAAACAAGACTTGAATTCCCCCCAAGAAGCAATTTCACATAAGTACACAGAATTAAGAATGAAGACAGCATGTTCACCAAACATCCAACATACATTTTTAAATCTGTCTGGAAGCCCAGTATTGTCTACTCCTTAATTTAAGGTACCTGTTCTCAAAATTTACAGCAATGTACATACTTGTAATTTGTAACTGTATATGGATATGTACATATTAATGATTGTCAAGCAAGTAAAAGGTTCCACATTCATTGATGCCAAAGTATACTGCATGTGCATAAGCACACAAATGCGTACTCATGCAAAGATACATGAAATACAAAACAATGGAATATGGAACAATCAGCACATGAGGGGCAGGGTGAACAAACTTCTTCCAAAATGCAAGATTTGAGGTTCTACAGTGGGTGATAATGAACACCGTTGTCTCCCCAGACATGCGGTCACATAATGTGGTAGACATTTACCAATCTTTTGTGGGAACCTGCCAAATCCAACTTCGGGATATAAAAGAAGTTGCATAGGAAAGAGGAAATATGAAGCCCCAGACCTGTGGGGGGGGGGGGGGTTTG
>Ga0268261_10000861_pt1 | contig 20094 bp, 22 predicted proteins | sample TergutNc150P1_FD_190353 | JGI IMG/M metagenome (GOLD analysis project Ga0268261, IMG submission 190353) | Nasutitermes corniger P1 segment gut microbial community from laboratory colony in Florida, USA - Nc150 P1 (SPAdes) (version 2) | ecosystem: Host-associated > Arthropoda: Insects >...
CCGAATGCAGACGAGTCACCAACAAGCATATCAGAACTTAATTAGGAGTAAGAATAGAAGTAAGGAATACTATGATGAAGCAACGAGGTCACTGAAATTGCAGGTGGGAGACAAGGTGTTACTTTTCGACGAAACGGTACGCCGTGGCAAGTCCCGCAAGCTGAGCGCCCAGTGGATAGGCCCATACACCATAACGGAGATTGATAAGGTTAATGCTACCATAAGTAGAGGTCGCAAAGTAACCAAAGTACACGTTAACCGTTTGAAACCCTTTTATTGATTTCGGCGCGAAGATGGTAAGCACCGCATGTTTGCTCTGTTTTTAGAGTTGATGTCTGAACTCATCGCCCTAGTTACCTGGATGATGCTTAAAGTAACAGTGGGAAATTGTGGTTATGAGATGAAATTTTAACGCGAATCACTTGGTGTTTATTTTGGGGATTTAGATCACGCCACCTCGTAGACCACCGCATGAATAATAGTAGTGTATGTCCCTTTACAGATGATTACGAGCTAAACGTCACCAAACTCTTTGTATTTAAGATTCTGATAGAGTAATCACACCGCCAGAGCATTAGATGTCTTGCATGCCACACAGCTAAATGTTGATATTCTAGTGGACAACACTGCAGAAGCACAAAAGGGAATCCTACCACCTCGAGTTTTATCGCTTACCTCATTACTGGATGCCTGAGGAAAAGCAGTTCCCATTTCCCTTTGATACCACCCGTCCTATCCCGTTGGGTAAAGACAACACTCACGTGCTACACCAACCTAGTGATGTTATACCAAGAGCAGGTTGGATACGTGATATCGATGCCGTCAGTGCACAAGAGAACATTTAATGTTTTAAGAATGATCCTTATGGATGTACTCATAGATTAAGAAAACTTTCTGTATGTAGATTTAGACAATTTTATATTGTGTTCAGAGTGAGCCAGGAAAATTATGTTTGAGCTTGTTTGATGCCCCAGCCATTTGAGGTGTAAAATGGCTTTTCACTAATGGGGGAGGTGTTGTATAGTTGACAGACATTGTTTCTTTTTTTCTGCAAGATTGTGGTATGTACTGCATGCAAGTCAAAGCTTATTTCATTATGCTGAGTTGTCGCCTTTCTGTAACTGATACTGTTTGTTTACACTTCTGTTTCTCAGTAAGCAGACCAGGCGTGGAAGGAATATAGTCTCCTTCTATTCCTTTTGTTTATATGTGGTCGTGCTAAGTGTTATCGCTCGAGCCATGTGTGACTGCCTTGTGCTCCAGTAGCAGTCTGCAGAAGGATCTCGAACGGTGACCGCAGCTTTGTATGAAGCTAGACGATCAGTGTTAATGTTAGGGATCCAAGATCCCGAGAATTGAACTCTGTACAGTTCATTTGTATCAACATTATTTCACTGCTTATGCCTAATAAACTCCTACACACTTTACGTGGGGATTATTGAGTGTGTGTGCGGCCTGCCCAACTCCCCGTCTTAACTGAAGTTCGAGCTCTGTCCCTCCTGGAACAATATCCACGATACGTTCCCCACTGGGACTGCGCGGGATACAACACAGGCAGTCAGTGGAAACTGCAACTCGCAACTCTCACCCGCAACTAGCAACTCATGCTGTTCACAACTGAGTGGCAGTATGTGTTGTGGCTAGTGGAGGTATTTTCAAAAACCTGCTTAATGCACAGGCCAGTTCAAATTGAAGGCAGTTTGAGATAAGTCCAGTTAATACTTTAAGCTGGTGGGTTATTTTGTTCCATTTATTTTCAATAATCTTTACTCTCTACTCTAAGCGTCTAGCAGCCACTCTGTACCCACCCAAAATCGGACACATGTTTATATAAATTTTTTATCACATACATGTAGACCTACGAAACTATTTCCTGCAGTAATGTCCATAAGTGATGAATATGAAAAGATTAATATCTGGCTTTGATGAAAACTGGGTTGTTTAAGATGGTGGAAATATTGGAGGAGGAGCATGACGGGGTAAAGAAGTTTAAGTGAACCATGGGAAGGAACAGTAAAACAGGAGGAAAAGTGTTGAAATTCTGTCTAAAGGATATGACTAGGCAGATGTCTCTTGACCTTTTCACACAAGGAAAAATAAATCAAGTTTTGGTAAGTGTTCTTTCCGGAACATTAGACAAGGGAGCAGTTAGAAATCAGGTAATCTGAAATACGAAGTTAAGTCATTAAATAACGGATTTTATAATAACTTTTTTACAAGAGTACTTACAGAAATTGTTTGTGTCTTATTTTTCGAAATAGTCCCCCTGCTTCGCAACATACTTGGTCCACCTGTCCACAAGCTTGCAGATGCCCTCTAGGAAAAAGCTTTTTTGGCGTGGCCTTTAACCAACTTTGCACTGCCTCCATTACCTCGTTGTCATCTGCAAACTTCTGGCCCCACAAATGTTCTTTCATAGGTCCAAACAAGTGAAAGTCTGATGATGCCAAGTCTGGACTGTATGGTGAATGTTTCAACACCTCAAATTTCAGAGCACGCAGTGTATCCACTGTATGCGCAGCTGTATGGGGGCGGGCATTGTGCACTCTCTTTTTTATCTTCCATAAAAGAAGTGGGCCATGAAGTCCCATTGCAAGGCTAATTAATTGGTCCTTCAATCTTAGCCTAGGATGACCTACTTCTCACTTTCCAACTGGGATGTAAAAATATGCTTGCCATAGTAGTCATCCATGGGTTATCCTAGCCACACACATTTGCCAAATTTCTGGTATTGTTGTAGGTCTTCAACTGAACTGTTTATTTTGAATTGTTCTTACTTCTTGTCACTTTTTTCCACCACACTGACATGACAAACTCCTGGACAACAAGAGCACTCTCAAAGAAAACAGTGTCAAAATCTTACACTGAGAATTCTGATAAGAAAATTACAATCTGCTGAGATGTCATGTCATGTAGTCTGATAGCCATATAATGATCTTTCAGAGGAATGTGTTGCTTCCATTTTAAGAACACAAGAAAGATGCATGCATGCATGCTGGAGGGTGTATATATTTCTGCCAGAATACATGGCATCACATCCCAGAAGATGATGATCTTTACTGTCACTGCTACAAGAACCAAAATTTTACAAATTTACAACTGATAACTTGAATAAAACCTGAAATTTACAACTGATACTTCTGGAGCATTCTGGTGAAAACAGCTCTCACATTACTTAGTCAAACTTGTATGTTCATTTCACCAAGTAATCAGTCAATTAAAACACTGTATTCCAAATGAAAACCATAAGAATTAATAAAAAATAGCTTTTTAATGTTTCGTATGTTAAAATCATGTTATATTAAACATACATTAACATAACTGGCATGCAAAATTTCATATTTCCTTTTTTTAAATAAAAATTTCACATATGCAGTTAAAATACCTTGAAAATAATAGAGTAACTACATCTCTTTGAAATTCCTTAAACGTTTGGTAGATCATTCCCAGGGTCCACTTGGAATTAAACATAAACACTGGCATGCACTGACTGTGAAACATTACTGTAAATTTTCATATTACTGACATATCAAGTGGCATATTAATTCATTCCCACTTTATGTTCATTGTAGTGATGGAATCAATGCTCATTTAAGCAGAAGTTGACAATATTTCCTTTCCTGTACACAAAATTTCAAATGAAAAGTACTGCCATATCAGAAAGAGATGGTGGATAACAAACAGATATGAAATGACAATTGCAACATTTAATAATAAATCCGTTCAAAGGAGGCAATACAGTATTTCTTGTTTGACCCTCAGAAAGTTACATCTTTTGTTTTGTTTATCAATCATCACTTCTGTTGGACTGAATTGTTAATAAACTGCCTGCACTGAATGCGCTCAGTGCAGTCAAGACTGTTCTCTTAAACACTTTGTCACTAATCACACAAACAACTGAACTTTTCTATTTCTTTAAAAGTGGCACTTATTAACAGTTATTGAGATATTCTTCCATTCTCTCACACATGGATGGTGTAGTCCTGCTTCTCTCGGTCCCGTTCCTGTCGATACCTGTGAAAGAGCAATAATGTTCAAAACACTGAGCAGTGAGCAAACTAAAATAATTTATTTTCCCTAAAACAAGTAATACATGATGAGCAAATATAAATTATACGTAGGGTACTCCATTATTAATACCATTATTAATACAGGAGATATAATATAAATCAGCACGAATAAATGTACATGTATATTTCCTTCACCATCTCAACACAAAAGATTAAAAACACTAGAAATTCATATTACCTAATGGACATACAGTCACAACACAAAGAAGACAGAAGATGACCAGGATACTGCAGTGATGACGGTGAAAGTATTGTAACAATTACACAACAGAAGCATGTAATTTTTAAATTAGCATTTACACTAACCTGGATTTGATTTCTATTTTAAAGCTACATATATTTCCGTGGATGTAATTACATACAAAGTTTTAAGATAACAAGGCATGCCCACATAAACATAAATTTTCAAAACTACTGAAGTAATATGTAATTGTAACAGCTTATACATGGTACACAGCCCACCAGGAATAAAACTAATGTATCAAATTTTTAACTTTGAAATTTGTTTTATTGCGACAGCAAATTAGATATATGTTAACTGATAACACAGTAACATGACTTTTACTGGGATGGTAAAAAAAGAGTTTGCATAGATTAAAAGTGTTTATTTTAAATTATATTTCAGAAAGCAAGCAATATTTTCCAAATAAAACATGGTAACACAAATTCTTGTCTCTTGTGACACATGTAGGAGTATATACTGGATATGGGAACACAAGGATACAGGAAGAGTTCTGAGGCCATACAATGGTTCCGGTGGCTAGTCACCAGCCTCTCAATGTGGAGACCCAGATTTATTCACAGAGCAGTTAATGTGGACTTTGTGGTAGACAAAGTGGTGTTGGGAAAAGCTTTTCTCAGTGTACTTTGGTCTTCCCATCAGTAACATACCACCAATGCTCCACACTCATTTATTCATCAACCAGTGATGTTACATAATCTTAACAATTGACAGTGTTGTTAAATATTAAAAAACAAGAGTTCTGGGCAGAACTCATAAAGCCTACTTTTCCACTGTACAGGTTTATAATCCCACTTTATAAAAGTATTGTTATTATTGTTTTATTTCCTTTTGTTTGAAACTGGAACAGTCTGTACAGATTCTGCATAGGCCTACATAAAACATGTTGGATAAAAACTCCATAATAGCACCGTCCTAACTCCTGACTTGATACCATTATTTTGTACATAACATGTAGGTGTGTTTATGAACTCTGTCCCAAACGACGACACCACCACCACCACCACCACCACCACCAATTTATTTTATATACCAGCAATCCTCAGAGGGTACAAGCATAGCCAAGGGCTTTTGTCAATGTACATCAATATCATATACTAGAATAATAAGAATATGATAATAAACATAAAAAATGAACAATTAAAATAATAATTAAGCAAGCAGAAGCATCAGAGGTTTGTAACAGATACAATGTAGGATATGTTAAAAATCTTCATAATGTGTTTTCTTTTTTACTGTAGTTAAAATATTCATCCAAAGTATAAAAGGTATTACAGTAAAGAAAGTTCTTAATTAATAGTCTGAATTGTTCAATATCCTGAACTATATCCTTTATATAGGATGGTAAACTATTAAAGCCTTTTAAACCCATGTAATAAATGCTTTTATGATAAAATGCTAACTTTGATGTGGAATAATGGAAATCAGATCCATATCTAGTATTTCTACCATGTATGTCTAAGTTTTGTATATATCAGTCATTATTACAAACAAAACATAATAGTGAAAGAATATATTGAGTTTGAAGAGTTAAAATTTTGAGGTTACTAAATAATTTGCTGCACAGCACCTTTTTTCGTAATATTTGTGATCATTTTTCATTTTCTTTTCTGTAATCTAAAGTTGTTTATGCTGTGGGGTGAAGCACCCCAAAAAATTATGCCATACGACATAATTGAGTGGAGAGCAGAAAAATAAACTGCAACTAGTACTTGTTGTAACATGGTCATGTTTTTGGGTTCTTAAGGCATAATATGCAGTAGTGGGTGTCATTAGAAGTGACTCTGAATGAGCTTTCCATTGTAAGGTACTATACATTATTACTCCAAGAAATTTGGTGTCTATCTTTTTTATCTATGGATTTATTGTTATGTTCTAATTTCTTACCCAAGGTGAGTTTTTGTTCTAAAATGTAAAAAATTAGTTTTATCATAATTTAACAATAACAAATTTGTAGAGAACCATTTATTTAATTGTGAAAATATCTCTCTGCTGTTAACTCAAAAAATGTGTACTGTTAGTATCAGTTATGAAAACATCTGCAAAAAGAACAGGGAAGTCATACCTTTCTAGTATTAATGGAAGATCACTGATATAGATGAGAAACAACAATGGTCCTAGAATTGAACAACACTGTGGATCCCCTTAAGGAACCTTTCTCCATTCTGTAGATGTGACACTGAGTTGGGTTTATTTATTTATTTTTTTGTAATTTCTGATATCTGCCCTCCAAGTATGTATTAATTAGACTTAAGAATTCACCTCTTATGCCACAGAATTTAAGTTTGGATAATAAAATTGCAAGATCTACACAATCAAAGGCATTTTTAGGTCACAAAATATGCCCCCTACAATTATTCTTGTATTTAAGGCATCATATATTTCACATAATAGATTAAATGTGGCCTTTTCTGTTAAGGAATTTAACCTAAAACCATACTGGTGTTTTGAGAGAATATTACTTTCTATGCAATATTGGTAAAGTCTAGTATACATTATTTTTTCAAAAATTTTACAAAATGAAAGTGAATAACATTTGTACACAATTAGACATTAAATTTTTGTTCCATATCTTAAAAATTGGTTTGACAATGGAGAATTTTAGTCATGATGGGAATATTCCCGAGGCTAAGGGCTGATTACATATATATGCCAAGGGCAAGCTAATTGTGTTTTCACATGCCTTTATCATCTTGGTAGGAATCTCAACATAACCAAGAGCATTGGAATACTTTAAGGATTTTATAATTTTTTCCAATTCTATATGAGGTGTAAATTTCATACTACTGCTCGGTATAGGATTTGTAAAACTATTGAATAAATAATCTATAGGAAGACAAGTAACAATATGCAATTTATTATGTGCTTCATTAGACAATATTTCAGCCACAGACAAGAAATATTCATTAAAAGAATCATATAAACTGCTGATCACTAGCTGCATTACCATATATATTTAGGGTATGAATTTTGTCTTGTGTTTATTTCTGCTTGGTCATAGATTTAACAATATTCCATGATGTTTTCATTACATTTGTTGAATTAGTGATTTGTGTATTGAAGTAAGATCTTTTAGTATTCTTTATGTTTTTTTTTTTTAAGTTTTGCAAATAAATTTGTGTTGGTCATTTAATATTTGGTTATTATATTATTTGTTAAGTACATAATAATAATTTTTAAGATCATATAATATTTGTATTGAAGGTGTTACCCATCTAGTATCTATATTATTAATCTTCTTTGTTTATTATTATCGGAGATGTACTACAACAAAGTCTTAGAAATTGATTTAAACGTAATTAAATGTCTTATTTATATCATTGCCCTCAAAAATATCTTCCCTAAATTTAGAACTTAATTTAAAATTGTAATCCATTAATGAAGTTGGGCTTATTTTCCTTATGAAACCCAAGTTAGAAATAGACTGCATATTATTTATGTTGTAAGTTGTCATCAGTTGAGCATCATGGTCTGAGACGCCACTATAACATGGGGATGTGAAATAGTTATCTATTCTAGAGGAATCAATAAAGATATTATCAATAATAGAAGCTGATGTATGTTGCATTCTTGCTGGAAAGTAACTGCATGTATTAGGTTACAAGAGTTTTGTAGTACATTCAGTTGATATTTTCTATTACTATTGATACGATAATTTACATCGATATTGTCACAGACTTTAATTTTCTCTTAGGATTAATTAAGAATTTTAAGATATTGCCTAATATCACAAGAAACTTAGAAAAATCTCCTGCTGGCAAACTTTAAATGGTTAATATGTGTCTGGTAGTGTTGTCCAAATGGACTTTCAAAACACGTGCTTCCATATCATAAAGCAAACAATATTTCTTAATATCAACTTGAGTAGAATTAATATTTTCACGAACAAAGTTGCAACCTCCTCCCTTTATGGAGTTCATTCTACAGTAACTGATTCACAGCTTATAATTATCGATGCCCATACCAAATAACTGTGCATAATTAAGATGATGTTCAGTAATGCACAAAACATGTAGTAAGTCAGGATATAAGATACTGTAATTCATCAGTTTTGAACCTCGAACTGCATACATTTTAATGGCAGATGATCAGGGAGTTGTGTAATTTTTGAGTTGTTGAGTTGTTCGGATTGGAATTAACCTTCATATTCCTAGATTTGAACTCTCTTACATACATCAGCATTTATGTCTGTGTTGCCCTTAAGTTTCATAGTTACATTTTCCATATAAAATCCTCATTCCTGTTATGAGGTTCCTTTCTTTTCTTATTAGATGTTCTAGTTACTGTATTATTCCCACTATTATCTATATTGTCTGAATGTACTTTACTTAAAATATTATTGGCATTAACTTGTTCAGTTATCCAACTCATAAGAATAGTTGTCCTATCATTAACTATGGAAGGTTTTTTCCCATGATTCCTTCTAATTGTTTTCAATTATGTTACTTACCCATAATATTCAGATGTAGATCATGGTTAGTAAAGTATTTCTATCATGCTCCATTACAAGAATGTTTCACAAGTATTTTGCTTCATATATGTTTCCAATTTTCTATTAAATATCTGTACTTCCTGATTTACCTTAGATGATGCTACTGAATCATAGCAATGTAGGGCTGTTGCTGTTATTATGTATATATGGGTATTTTTCGTTATAAACTGAGAAATATGACTCAGCCTCCTACCTATGCTGTTATAACATATATCATTCGATCTGCCTAAAAAGATGTGTACATCATTCTTTGATAAATTAGTAATATCTTCTTGAGCTGAACCTTTACATTACAGTTGGGTTTGGTGTATCCTATAAGCTCAAAATTGTCCTTCAGCGTAACTTTTAACCTTCCTGCTAGACCACATGCATGACTATCACTTGGGATAATTATATTCACTTTTCTGTTCACTTCTCATAAGATTTTTTTTTTCATCTTCCATTTCAAGAATATGATTCTAGCACTTCCCCAGAATTTAAATTGCCTAATTCTTGACTGAATTTTCTGAGATCTGTTCCTGCTTGTGGTTACGCCATTTATCACTGAAATTACATAAAAATGGTGATAGGTGTAACATAGCTAAATACAGACCTGTATCGCTCTTAACGTCATTCTCAAAAATATTTGAAACACTAATGCAGAGGAGGATCATAAAACACCTCACAAGATATAATATACTAAGAAATGAACAATATGGATTTAGGTCAGGGCTGAGGACTGATAATGCAACCTACAAACTAACAACAAAGATTTTAAATGCTATGAACAATAAACTACTTGTAAGAGGGATTTTCTGTGACTTAGAGAAAGCATCTGACTGTGTTAATCATGAAATCCTACTGTCTAAATTGAAATTCTATGGAATTGATAACAAGGGTTTTAGACTATATCAATTTTATCTGAATAATAAATATTGTAGGACAGCTATAAGTAGTGATAGTAAAAATGGTAACAAGGTCTCACATTGGGCAAAAGTAAGACATGGAGTGCCATAAGGTTCTGTTCTAGGACCCTTACTTTTTCTTTTATATATAAATTACCTACCTAAGATTATAAATAAAACCTCAACACCTATAATTTTTGCTGACGATACCAGTATCTAATCTGCTCACCCTAAGCTAACCGATTTAAGCAAAAACATACAAGTAATTTTTACAGCTCTAAATAAATGGCTGAGAGCTAACCAATTATCTCTAAACTTAATAAAACAAACTATGTACACTTCACGACTAAAAGAAATATGACAACTAACTTAGAAATAGGATTTAACAATAAATTTATCAACAATAGCTCGTACACAAAATTCCTGGGGGGTGACAACAGATAATACGCTGTCTTGAAAAAATCATATTGATTTACTCGTAAAAAATTATGTACGGCTTGCTATATACGTCGAAATGCCAAAACATACGTCTGCCTCATAACTGAAGATGCTTTATCACGCCTTTTTCATTCGGCTATGAGCTATGGGATTATGTTTTGGGGAACTCGTTGCACAGCTCTATGATCTTTAGACTACAAAAAAAGGCAATTAGAATTATGGAAGGATGTGGGAACAGAGTCTCATGTCGAAATTTATTTCAGAAATTAGAAATTTTGACGTTGATGTCACAATACATATTGTCTCTGCTAATGTTTGTAGTTAAAAACAAAAAATATTTTTTAACTAACAATGAAAGTCACAATATAGACACTAGACAAAGGAATGATTTGTACCTTCCTCAAGCAAACCTAACAATTTATCACAGAGGAGCTCAGTACCTGGGGATAAAAATCTTTAATAACTTACCCTTAGAAATTAAAATTGTTGTTGATAAATAAAAAAAGTTTAAGCGTAAACTAAAGAAATTTTTATGCAATCATACCTTTTATACCATGGAAGAATACCTCACTCATTCATGAATGATGTACTCTACGACAAGTTTTGTTATTATAATGGTACTCTGAATTGAGATTACTGTCTATGGGCGTTCAGTCTGTACTTGTGGATTAATTTTAAGTTTCTGTTAAAGTATGTTATGTATGCTCTCATGGATTGTATATTCGGAGTTGATCACTTTTCACAAACTTGAATGTTTACTGTATTTACTGAGATGATCACACTCTCTGTATAAACTTCATTGATTATTTATTGCATTATTATAGGTATTGTAACGAACGCATAATTTGTGGGTGTAAATTGTAACATTGTAATTCCTTAGTTACTCTGAAACAGTGCACAGCTACCAGCATTAACCTCAATAGTGCTTAGTTGTCAAGCCAGTGCACTGCGAAAAATGTACAAGTTAAGACAAATTGGCAGAACCTTTGAACTCTCGCTACCGCCAGTTCACTGTATCTAAAAGTATTTGCTACTCAGCACCCTTACTCTATATAACCCTCCTCAAACATGCAACGTCCTCATTCTCGGCATTTTATTTGTTGTACCTACGTCAAAATTACACATAATTGTGGAGATAATTCTGACTTCGAAAATTGAGAAACAACTTTACTATGTGTGTTGGAAAGCTGCTACTGCTGTTTATTCAAGGTGAGTGGTGCTGAATGTATTTAGAAAACGTTTCAATATTACCTCCACGCGAACTGAGCAAGTTAAATCAACAATAACTAATTTAAACTATTCCAAATTAAATCGGGTTATATAGAGAAGGCAAAGTGATTACTGCTGTAACCTCTAAAACTGAAACTTCCCCTTTCATTGTACCATTTATGTGAATTGTCAACTTTATTAGAGTTTTCCTTTATTTCCCAATTAAACAGTCTAACTTCATATTACTTAAACTGTGTGATCGGCATTTACACCACGATATAATTGTGATATTCCTAACACCTTGGCAAGTTGACTGCGACTAGGAACTGAAGAAGCTGATTACTCCTTGAGATAAAAAGTGATAGATTAGTAGATTTCTATTACCTTGTAAAACTGTATAATCTACTTGGTGGCAGTCTACCCGTTATTTGAACTTCGAAAATAGCGACTGAGAACCCTCGTCATCCCCATTACAGTGTCCCCATAGTCAGACATAAAGTAACAGCTACGCTACGGCTGGGGGCACTACAAATTGGTTGGCAGCGGGGGTAGAGATTTCAGCTACTTACTACGCGCGGATCATAATTATAGGTCACTATTACGATATCGCGAGACGGCGAAGTCAGAACTGTAAAATTCTAAAATTAGAAATTCATTCAGTGAACCAATACAGCTTCTTTCATTATGACCGATAGACTACAAGCCGAACTGGCAGAGGCCAAGGCTGAGTTACAGCGGTTACGTGAACGCGTTCCTGTAGGGACACCTACGGTTCACAAGGACCTGTCCTTGATTTCATTAATTCCGAAATGGTCAGGCGCAGAAACAGGAATCCCCCTGGAAGAGTTCCTATCTGTGATTGAGAGTTCTGCCCGCATAGGATTGTGGGAGGACGGGGACAAATTACAAATCGCAGCCCTTCGGCTTACTGACGTTGCAAGGCAGTTCGATAACGGGTGCCTAGAATTGCATTCGCCAGATGCAACCTGGCAAAAATTCAAAGACGAGTTTAGACGCAGGGCTGTCACAAAAAATTGCAAAGTGGATGACCCTGAGGCTCAGCGCATCCACAAAGAAAACGCAGACCGAATGCTTCTAGCCAGTTTTGTGGCTGGTTTAGCAGGGGAAGCAGGTCGCCAAACGAGATTTTCGAACCCGCAGTCTCCGGATCAGGCTCTGAAAATTGCTCTTACCGTCCAGGAAGCGGAAAAGCAGGAAAAGTTTAGCGAAAGTTTTATGCCAGTTTCAACGACTCGCTGAGACTGCAGTCTCCCGGCCGGACGCGCCATGATGGTCACCAGCCCCGCGGCTCAGCTGAGGCGAGGCGAGCGAACAACCGCACGCAAACGCAGCGCAATATGACGCCACGTGGCCGTAACAGGCCAAAGACCTCAGCAAACAGGAATGAACAAACGAAAGCTGCGCTTAGATGTTACGAATGTGAGGGATTTGGACACTTCGCAAGGGAGTGTCTAACACGATTAAATCGGGAGGCAAGCTCCACAGATTCGCCTGGGAAGAGGAACCCTAGGGAACGTACTAAACGTTCGCAACCCCCTGACCAGCCCTCGCAAATAGAGTGTAGGAAGAAAACCCCGAATCCGGGAAACGAGTAAGAGGTGTGATTGAAGACAGCTCTCTCCACCTCAACGCCCAGGAAAACGATGTCAGCAGTCATAAGGTCTCCATTTCGATGGAACACGGCGCGCCCACTATATCAGTGGAAATAGAAGGAATGTCAAGGAGCCTAATTTTGGACACAGGCTCCACCGTCTCGATATTGCAGCCCGGCGTGTCGAGAAATGACGTACACGTTACCGCCGTGGAACCTTAAGGAGTGACTAGGGATGTCCTAGACATTAGAGGGTAACAGTCAGTTACTTTTCGGCTGAACGGGAGTTCACGCACTCTTTCCTAGTATGCCCACTCCATACCAAGGCAGCTGGCTTACTGGGCACCGATTATTTGGACATATTACGCGCCACAGCAGATTTCGAGTGTGGTGAGCTATCGCTCACCGGCGTCAAGATGCCCCGTGTGTGTAGCATACCAGTGAAAAGGCACGCGGCACTCGCTGTATTTCCCGAGGGTACAGCAGACCGTAACCCTCAACCCACAAAACAGGAGGCGCGGCGAATGGACGAACAGCTCCCAGCCAGCCCCTGCTCTGAGGCAACTCCCTCACAAGAGAAAGTTTGGTTTGTAAAGGCTGTGGAAAACGTCACAGTGCCACCCAGATGCCAACAGATAATTGTAGGACGATTGGATTCTGACGAAAAGCAGAATCCCCCTCCTTTAGTCTGCATCGAACCAGCGAAAATCCCGATTGCAGGGATATTCCCTGCCCGCAGATTATCACGAGTTCAAACAAAGGCGAACGACCCCCTCGTGTGACATCATCGCATAGCGATGATATGACAAGAACGAGGAACAGCCAGGCAATGGTTATGGTCGCCAACTTTAGCGATGAAGTTAATTATGCCGAAGGCTACAGCTCTCGGCGTGGCCGAAGAAATAACCGAGGAAATGGTAGACAGAATTAATACAAGGGACTCTCAAAATCCGACCCACTGAACGACAAACAGAAGGAAAAGAGAAATGAGCTTCTGTACAGGAAATTGCTGCATGGCAAGTTAGACCACCTGTCTGTGAAAGAGAGACAGCGTGATCCGGGAAAGCCAATCCCCTTGGTCAGCCCCTACAATATTTGTCCCCAAAAGAGCCTAAACGGAAAGCCGAAATTTAGGTTGTGTTGATTTCCAAGCCCTAAATTCCGTCACGAAATTTGACTCCTACCCCCTCCCCGTAATTGAAGAAACGACCTCCACGCTGTATGACTCCAAATATTATAGCGCTATTAACTGTTTCCAAGGTTTTTGGCAAATAAATATACGGGAGGATCATAAAGGACAGGCTTCACAGTTCCGTCGGGACACTACGAATTCAACAAATTACCTTTTGGATTATCAAATAGTCCATCGAGTTTTCAACGACTGATGGATATAGTTCTGAAAAATTTGGTGGGCATTTACTGCTCGTTTATCTTGATGACGTAATATTCTCCCAGACAGCGCAAGAACACGCGCAGAGACTGGAGAATGTACTCCACCGCTTCGACAGGGCCAACCTTCAACTAAACCCAGACAAGTGCGTAATCGCACAACCGCAAGTAAATTACCTAGGGTACGTGCTTTCCGAAAAGGGAGTCTCAGCCTCACCTGATAAGGTAAAGGCCGTGAGGGATTACCCCACTCCCAAGAGCGTTAAAGACGTTCGCTCATTTTTGGGCCTAGACTCATTCTATCGCAGGCTAGTACAAGACTTCGCTACTACAGCGAAACCGCTTACGGAGTTGACAAAGAAGGACCGACCGTTTTTGTGGGGTCCTAGTCAACAGAAAGCCTTTGAGCATGAAGGATAAATTGTGTACAACGCCCGTGTTGGCATACCCTAATTTTGAGTTACCGTTTATCCTCACTACTGATGCCTCAAAGATAAGTCGCCGAAATTTTGTCTGAAGTGCAAAATGGCGTAGAGCGGCATATCGCTTACGCAAGTAGGCAAATGAACAAGGCCGAGCAGGCCTATACAGCTTCCGAAGCGGAACTACTTGCGCTCGTGTGGGCAACAAAATACTTTCGTTGTTTCCTCTATGGAAAGCAGTTTTTGGTCAGAACCGACCACGCAGCCGTGTCATATCTGCGAACTTTCGCAGATGCCAATTCCCGATTGATGCGATGGAGCCTTAGGCTTTCGGAATTCGATTTCACTTAGAACATAGGCCAGGGGTCAAAATTAAACATGTCGACGCACTAAGCCGACATGTGGCCGCTATAATGCAAGACGGCCTCCCTAGCAAGGAAGAAATCCTAGCCGAACAAAGAAAAGACCCCTTTTGTAACACACGAAAACCGGGGACCCACTCTAGCAAGTCCGAATATTTTTTGGACGACGGAGTCTTATATAAGCGCCGGTCCGATCATAAACATCAGCTAGTAGTGCCTAAATCTCTAGTCGAAGATATTAAAGCAAATCATGACCCAGTCTACGTTGCACGTCCCGGCACCAAGAGGACCATTGACCTGGTCTCCCTTGGTTACTGGTGGCCTAGCATGCGGAAGTCAGTCGAAGATTACATAAGAAAGTGACTCATGCCAGAGGCAAAAGGAGGAAAGAGAGTTTGTGGCGCCGTTAGGAAAAACGGACGAGCCTTCATCCCCTTTCGAAGTCACATCCATGGACATCACGGGTCCGTATTTGGTCACACCGCGTAAAAACAAGTACCTGTTGACCTTTATAGACCACGTTTCGAAATGGGCCGAAGCCTACCCGATCCCTGGCATCACCGCAGAACCTTTGCAAGAGTGTACTCCTCTCAGATCCTTACTCGACATGACACAGGATCCACTTTAATAACAGACCAGGGCAGATCATTTATGCCCGCATTCTTTAAGGAAACGTGCAAAACATTGGGAGTCAGGAAAGTAAACACTTCGAGCTATCATCCTTCCTCAAATGGCATGGTCGAGAGATGGCACAGAAGCCTACATTCGGGCCTATCTCATTTTATTGATGTCGCGAATACGAACTGGGACGATCTTGTGCCATTTTTTAATGGCTTACCGTTCGACGCCTAATACAACTACAGGCTTCAGTCCATACTACTTACTTGATGGACGAGAAATGGTGCTACCAAATAGCAATGACTTGAAAGCTAAAATCCCAACAAAAAATTCTGACCACGATTCCCGACTAGAAAACCTGAAATCTAGTCTAAAACCGGAAAATCCAAAAATCCGAAATGAAAAGAAAATAACTAAATCGGATGAATTAGAGGAATACGAAGTACTAATTGGTTCCCGTCCTCTGCTGAAAACCAGACCGCCCCAGGAAAGACTCGAACCTAGAACCCCGCCGAGTCTAACTCCCAGTACCCCAGACTCTGTACAACTAGCAGTTGATACGCCGTATTTCGAACACACAGATCCAAACTATGAACCGCCTAGAACACCGCGATCGAGGCGCGAACTACAGGCCGTACGGCCGGAGCCGCCCTCACCCGGTCGCGAACCAGAGTCCAAACCCAGGACCATAATGTAACAGAGACTGATGCCGTACTGCACGCACGACGTAGAACGCCGCCTTCGTATGTTAAATGCCTGTTCAATTGATACGCAGCTCTTCACTCGCAACGTGCTTCACTGTTGAGATAACTGATAACAATCAGCTAATCTGTACGACACTAGTCCAAGCAAGATTAACCTGCGCCGCCTAAAACCGATCCAAAGACCACTCATTATGTTACAGCCTTGTCTACGTAAGATAGCCACTAGTATATAAATTCTCATTGTTACAGGATGCCTACTCAGCATAACGACTGCAGACCCGTCCGTCCAACCTTTTAACGGAAGTGCTGTGTTTCTGAAAGAAACAGATATTTTTCTTACTGACGACTCTTGGCGCATCGCAATTCAAATAGACCTAAATCCGTATGAGGAAGCAATTTCCACCATTAGAGCAGATCTCCTAGCAGTAGAGCAGCGTAGAAAAGATTTTACTTTTACCTCCAAACTGCAGTCAATTGAAACACTCCTGACAACACTTGAGTCGAAATTACATACTTTCCAACAAATTCTATCTAAACTAGACCCTCGTCGTGACCTATTTAACTTACGAGGTACCATGTTGAAAGCACTATTTGGCACTGCCGTAGTTTCTGACGTGACCCAATTACATAACTTGTTTGATGAATTACAATCTAATCAGCAGAATATTGTTCACTCTATTGACAACCAGATTACCTATATTAAAAATTACTCTCATACTTCCGAAAATGCTGAATTAATAGCGAACTTGTCAGGCGTTATTAGGGATAACATAATTAGGTCACATGACAGATTTCAACAAATTACTAAAGACTTGTTATGGCTTAATTTGAGTGTATGGACAAAGTGAACTTTTCACGATGATTCGCCAGCTTGAATTCTCTATTCTACAGCTTACTCAACGACTCGACGTCTTGACAAACGCCATACAGTACGTAGTTATGGGAAGTTTACCAGCAAACTTAATAAACCCCACTACACTACACAATATTTTGAAAACTGTGTCATTCCACCTACCAGAAAATTATGAGCTTGTTGCAGGGACTAGAGCTGAGAATATTCATTTTTACTATAAATTTGTAAAAGTTGCAGCTATAGCAAATAGCCACTACATTAAAATCATTTTAAATGTGCCCATGAAAACAGCTGGTCGCCATTTCGTTTTACACAGAATAACTTTGCCTACAAGAATTTCTAACGATACTTTTGTTCAGTATCTACCTGAGTTTCCATATTTTGGCATAGATAACATTCAGCACAACTACATTTTGTTTACTCGAGCAGAACTGAGCTACAGCAATATGAGCAGTATTTCTATATGTCCAGCCCACATACCAATTTTTAACAACCGCCTAATAAGTTGCGAATCCAGCTTATTTTTCCAGACGGCTGATAGTCATAACCTATGCCAAAGGAAAATATTACTGAAGCATACAACTCCACTTCTACATCGATATGGCTCTTCATGGATATTTCACCTTCCCGGAAATCAACTGACCACTTTATGTTGCCATACCAACAACACTTCCACTACCTCTACGAGAACACTGCAAGGAAACGGGATTATTTTTTATGTGTCAGCTTGTCTACTTACCACCGACCAATTCCAAACGCCACCAGAAATATTGGGTACCGCACAATTTACACTCGACGCTACAGGAATATATGTACCGGATCGAGTCCCCATCGCCACGAACCACGAAATACAAGAACTCCAAGAAGCGATCCCCTCAGATGTCCAACGCCTCAGCGACATCACGTCCCGACTCGCAACGCCCCGCAGAGTTGTGGATATGCACTCCCTTCTCAGCACAAGTCGAACCCTGGACCGCCATGAACAACGATCCAACTGACACCTAATCATGCTTATATCGCTTGGTACAATAACCATTCTAACTTTCCTTGGTTATTTCCTGAAAACCTGTCACAGCAAACTGTCTTCATATAGCCTAGCTAGAAGAAACACTCCGCAACAAGGCGCACACGAACCCGGTACTACTGCAAATGTTCCAGACAGTGCACAGCGTAAACGCTCCCAAGAGCGATGACTGCGAAAAGAATGTGGTATTCAGTGCCTACCCTCTCCAGACAAGAGCATGAGATAAGCTTGGCCACTGTATGCAAGATGCATGCAGCAGCCCGCATCCCAGACGCAGTCTGCAAGACGCATCGTCAGCACTTTCTGCATACCTCACATTGGCTGGCACTGACATACAGTCCACTCCAGAAATGTACACCTACATTCTGAATTTGTATTTTCAATTCACGAGTGTATGAAATGCACCGCCCAGATTGTTGTAATGCTGACCTTTCCCACGGTTGTATGTTAAACAGTTGATGTTGCAACTACGTAATTACTGATTTTGTTAACAACTATGTATGTATTAATTTTTATTACTTGGGTATAATTATGCATGCTATTATCATGTTTTAGCTTTGCTTGTATTATGCGCTTTGTTACAGAGTCAATTGCGCTAATTTTCAAAGATTTAGCCCAAAAGAATTTCGCCATAAATCTTCGTCTACAGATGGGGGAGTGTAACGAACGCATAAATTGTGGGTATAAATTGTAATATTGTAATTCCTTAGTTACTCTGAAACAGGGCACAGCTATCAGCGTAAACCTCAATAGGGCTAAGTTGTCAAGCCAGTGCACTGCAAAAAATGTACAAGTTAAGACAAACTGGCAGAACCTTTGAACTCTCGCTACCGCCAGTTCACTGTATCTAAAAGTATTTGCTACTCAGCGCCCTTACTCTATATAACCCTCCTCATATATGCAACGTCCTCATTCTCGGCATTTTATTCGTTGTACCTAGTCAAAATTACAAATAATTGTGGAGATAGTTCTGACTTCGAAAACTGAGAAACAACTTTACTGTGTGTGTTGGAAAGCTGCTACTGCTGTTTATTCAAGGTGAGTGGTGCTGAATGTATTTAGAAAACGGTTCAATATTATCTCCACGTGAGCTGAGCAAGTTTCATCAACAATAACTAATTTAAACTATTCCAAATTAAATCGGGTTATATAGAGAAGGCAAAGTGATTACTGGTGTAACCTCTAAAACTGAAACTTCCCCTTTCGTTGTACCATTTATGTGAATTGTTAACTTTATTAGTCTTACTTTATTTCCCAATTAAACAATCTAACTTCATATTACTTAAACTGTGTGATCGGCATTTACACCATGATATAATTGTGATATTCCTAAGACCTTGGCAAGTTGACTGCGACTAGGAACTGAAGAAGTTGATTACCCCTTGAGATACAAAGTGATAGATTAGTAGATTTCTATTACCTTGTAAAACTGTATAATCTACTTGGTGGCAGTCTACCTGTTATTTGAACTTCGAAAATAGTGACTGAGAACCCTCGTCATCCCCATCACAGTGTCCCCATAGTCAGATATAAAGTAACAGTTACGCTACCGCTGGGGGCACTACAGTATCATTGTAGTGACTTAATCTGTACTGTTTTTATGTAATTATGTATTGACAAGTTCTGTATCCACTTTGGTGGATCACTGGAGTACTAAATAAATTATTATTATTATTATTATTGTCTCTTGTCACAGGCCTGTTCTTCCTGGTAATTCTCTTGAACCAACAGTGATCCCCACCGCTCAGGCTTCAAGCTTCACACTGCAGTACTTTC
>Ga0268261_10000862_pt1 | contig 20089 bp, 13 predicted proteins | sample TergutNc150P1_FD_190353 | JGI IMG/M metagenome (GOLD analysis project Ga0268261, IMG submission 190353) | Nasutitermes corniger P1 segment gut microbial community from laboratory colony in Florida, USA - Nc150 P1 (SPAdes) (version 2) | ecosystem: Host-associated > Arthropoda: Insects >...
ATACATACATACATACATACATACATACATACATACATACATACATACATACATACATACATACATACATACATACATACATACATACATACATACATACATACGAATTTCTCATTTGCAAGAAGACGGAAGCAATATATTATTAAATTTTTCTGGTCTTCGCAGTATTCTGTATGACCCCAAAACTATTTGCAAATTATTGAACACAATTCAGGCATCGAAAACTCAATTGTATTGCACCATACTAGACCACAGACCAGCGAGGTAAGTGACGATTTTAACGATGTTCTACCTACCAGAGAAAGAAATTAATTACAAACATTAATTGATGAAAAACTACTTACGAATGGAAGGATTAAACTACCAGAAGACGGCAAGTTTTTGTAGAGCTGCTGGTGGTTTCAAGGAAGGTGGTCGATCAATATCGAGAACGGAGATTACCCTTCGGCACTCCCGTGGCTTGGTGAAGAAGTTGAAGTAGAAATACACAATTCATTATAACGCTAAGTGGCTCTACTTATACAATATGGCGGTTTGTTGTATTTTATCAACATTATTTACCGAAACATGTATGCAATTAATAATATGTGACAAAATATATTTTAACAATGTGCATTTGTTGGTCTACTACACACATTGAAATATTCTTTTAATGCAGGGATATGGAACACGGTAACTGAAGAAGAAAATCTTAAAGTAGGCTGCAACACGTGCTAAGACGACGCACCTTTAGTGCGGTATGTTTCAGCTGTAAAAGTGCACACATTTTCTTCAAAATCATTTTTTTTTCGGATAGCCTATTCTGCCGTAATTTATTAAAGATGTAGAAGCAGTGGCATAACTAGCTTTACTGTAGCCAGGAGCAAGCAGTAACTATAACTGTGGATTTAAACTTCGTCCCGGATAAAGTTAGATTGCATTTAATGTATATTAACGTGTTTGATAATTTATTAAGGGATTTAGTTTAGCTTTGGCGGGGAAAAATCAATAGTGGGAAAATGTATGTGACAGCCAGCTAATGGGAAGCCATAAGAGTTGTAAGGTTTGTGAGGGGAGCTAGGAAAAAAACCATTACTTTTTCTTTGAACTTAGTACAAATTCTGTACTTGGAAACAGGGTCACATTTGATACTTTGGCATCTGGGAAACACATTGCTGTTGACGATAGGAAAACAAGTGGACCTGTGTGGCTTTGCGTCGCTTATTAACAGTAGACGCATAAACGGGTTTTTATTTGGAAGTTCACGGATTACGCTAACCGAAAATAGGGGTCCAATCAGGTATCAGAGTTTAAAATATTCAAAGTTCGACCTATGAAAATTTGGGGGAACTTAGTAAATAGCCAGTCAGGCCAGTAGTTATTTTTACATGGTTTTAATTGCGCTAGTTTTACGCCATGCGTAGTCTGGGGACGCTGACTTGCAGTTCGGATTTCAGGCCAGTTGGATGTGAAACCACATCACTCCATTTTTTCTGACTTTTTACTACCAAATTACAACTAGAATTCTATAAAGATTTTGTGTGGAAACTTTACCTACCTTGTAACTGGCTATTTGAGGAGTGACTATAGTGGTGCTATACGTGTTAGAAAACATATTACGTATAAACTTCAAATTAATTTCGCGTGTGCAGTAAACACTAAATACAGGCCGCACTTCAAATCTGATGGAGTTTAAGGTTCCCGCACCGTATGCGAATAATGTAATTTTGTATGCAAGAATCAGCTCTTTTGAAGAAAAGTGCAGTGAATTTAGTGACAAAAATCTGTGTGGTTTATTCGTCAAGTGGTCCTGATCTGTTACGCTTTGGCTCTCCGAGATACTACATGCATATCCCAGTGAGAAATATCACAAAATCTACCAGCTAAACAGTGATTGGTTGCAATAACAATAGCAACCTATGACAAAAATTACGATTTTAAAAATAATCATAATTATTTTTTTTATTTCCTTATATTTACGTCAGTAATTTAAAACTTGTCAAGGGCGGATTTTTTTAATATACTAAAAATGTTCACTTTGCCGCTCCTCGACTCTGCTGCCAGGGGCGGCCGCACCACTCGCATTACCCTAGCAACTCCCTGTTAGAAGTTCACAGTTGTCTTTAATCGACTCTAACGTTTACTGGGCTTGTAAGGCCTCTTCATACCCATAAAACGCTACAAATCCCATAAAGGTTGAGGACCTATCCAGCCCCAATTACAGTGTCACTATACATCCAGCGTGCATAGCCTTTGACGCTGTCTGCTGTCATGTCGAAAGTTCGTAGAATCTGGTGCGGTGGGTGGTGTGGGTTTAAAGCACTGAGTTCTTGGTTTCCTGTGTAAATGGTATGCGACAGACTCTTATAGCGGTGAATGTGGAGACTGCCGTCTTCTGAGATATGATTCCTTGTAGTCTGTTAGAAATTTAATGTCGTTTTGGAGTAACCTGTTGCCTGGCTGAGGAATATTAGAATAGTGTACTATAGTAAAGAGTAAATTATACTACGAAGTTTAATGTAGCAGATTCCATCGGAACGGCATCAAATATCTGCGAGAAGGCACGACCTTAAATCCCGGAACACGTTACGTTAGCATTTATTTCTCAGAAAACTTCACAGACATTCAACACAACGAAAAATTCTCAGCCGTTAAGTAATACGCAGTTTTACTACTGTACTTGTATGATTGCGTCGTTTGATAATATTCTGGGCATGGTGAATACAGTTCAAATATTTCTCAACATGAATTTTAATATCATTCTTCCATCTACACCTAGCCCCAACGTGTTCTTCCGATCAGTAATTCTTATGGGTCTTACAAATCTTTTTATCATCTCGTGCATGGCTATATACAGATTTGTTTTAAATTAGTTAAATAAAATTAATGACAAGGTTAAACTTACGCAATTTCGCGCACTACACTGTAACTTTATTACGCAATGAGGTGTCAATAATTCAGCCGCATATAAATACCCGTTAAAAAGCTACGGAACACTTATGTTACTTCAGGCACAATTTGTAGTGGCGTACCATGAAATAATCTGGGATATTCAACTTACACAGGCTGCTTAAAAAATCTGCATGTCATTTTTGTGTGTTAAAAAGTCGCAAATAGAGAGAAGAGCGTTGAATTAACATAAATTCTGCACAACTCAGATGATGGAGACAGAGATATTATCTGAACCGTTCGCTGATTTTAGAACACCTGTAAACGCTGTCAACCCAAGCAAATATAATTAAATTCTGTCGCTGCAGTCCATGTAATTCTAAGTCGTGTCTTGCAGGCGGGAGGAAAGTAGACATCGGAAGTTGTGCAGGTAAATATCTTTTGTTACAAACGGGCTTTTATAAACTTGGAACGAAACGATGTTTTTTATAAAACTTACTTTAATTCGCGTCTAACTTTACGCTACTGTAGAAGTTTATTCCTTGCTCGCAACTTAAGTAAAAAATGTAATTTGAACGTCACTCGCAGTCCCTATAGGCCCAGAGGCAAAAGATATCTTTTTTTATATCAAGGACGCCGTTAAACTGCTGTTGACTTTCAACGAACATCAGTAAAGAATTTATACTTCATTAACCCTTATCCTGCTAACGTGGAGAATATGGCGAGCTCCTAATAATGTCAGTAGATGGCAGATGGGATTTAACTCGGCGTTTTAAGGGTTAAGGAAGTGTATGGTTCCAGTCTTAGCGAAAAGACCGATTACAGTGTTCATGTTTCTTTAACTTAACTTTTTAGAGAAAATGGGCATATTAACTTTTTTGTTATTACCAACTTGATACACAAATTTCTTGTTCATTTACACAAATTACATTAAATTAAATTCCTCTACATGTTTCCAGCGCATTCCGCCCATCATCAGGAGGTCAACGACGCAAATTGTACATATGCAGCCTCTCGTATCGTCACTCTCTGCAGGTGACTGTCTTGTGCAACCGCTAAGGAAGGAATATCAAGATGGGCATATTAACTTGGTTTTTAGTTAAAATGTTTGGTTTGATAACGAGAAGGGATTAATTCATTACTGTAACTGCACATGTTCGTATGTCATGGGCACTTTCGAGCGGTATTAATTGTTAGATGCAGCTTCGTCATGTCTGTCTGTCCGCATGAATTAATTCGCCTCCCACTAGACGGATTTTCAAGAAGTTTGATATTTGAGTAATTTTCCAAAATCTATTGAGATTATTCCAGTTTCATTAGAATCAGACAAAAATAACGGGCACTTTACTTGAAGACCAATATACATTTTTTTTCACACCTCCCTCATTTCTTCTTATAAACAGAAATGTTTCAGACAAATTTGTAGAGAAAATCAAAACACACATTTTATGTTCAATAACTTTTTTTTTTCTCGAAAGTCTTGCCTTTGATGAAATAATGTGGAAAAATATCGTAGAGTTGGACACCACAGATGACAATATAATAGTACACATGCTCTTTGCATGCCAGATACCTAAGGCTGCAAATCCACTCTCCGAATGTGTAATTCTTATTGCTTTTCCACTCCAACAATTGTTGCACGAACGCGCCTCAATGTTACCTTATACGTACATTGCCTCGCGTGTCGAAGATTAAAATTAATCTATGTTGTAGGCCTGTGTAATGATACAATCCGTATCTTACAGAATAGTATCTTTCCTCTAATGAGAAAAATGGGTTGACGACTTAAGCGCTAACACTCTTTATTAAGCGTGTTCGCATAGTTGTGAAAAACGGCTGTTAGCTTCGTCATGTCTGCCCGTCTTTCCTTTTATCCGAATGGAATATCATGGATCCCAAAGGGGGGATTGTCGTGAAATGTCGTACTGGGGACTTATATTAAAATCTGCTGACACAAATTTAGTTGGGTTAAAACTGTATGAAAATGTTTTATATAAAATTTTATGTAAAGGCCTAAATACTTTCACGATATTAATAAAATCCACCATGCAAATGTAGATTTTCACTGTGCTGGAAAGCAAGAAGATCACATCATCACCGTGCGAAATTCTGAGAAGGGTTACGGGAAAATATGTACAGGTGCTGTTTTGTAATCTCTGCTACGGAGTCTGTAGTGACGATAATTTTCAGCGAACTCAATGGAGGTAATTTTTATGCGGTAAGATATGCAGATAATATCAACATCTTAATAGGCAATTTTATCGGAGAGCTAGAAGTATTACCAACTGCTCCGGGAATATTTAGACAATGGTGTGACAAGACACAGCTGCTTGTTAACCCAAATCAAATACGAGAGTTGCTTAAAATGTTTTGCAACGCTTTCTATGCATCAGTCAAAATCAACAGAAATTTGCTGCAATATTTTCTGTGGCTAATGTTAAATGTCCTGCTTGATACCGCAGCGCCGCAGAACGCTAAGCTTTCTCACGCATGCGCAGGGGTTCGCCAAAATGTCGTGTATGGCGACGTGCGTTTTAAGCAACGGTCTGTTAGTGAACTTTGCGGCAGAGAAGGAATGAGTAAAACATTTACAAGCTGTCAAAAATGTGTACGTTGTTAAAGCTGTTGCTCTTTTAGTCGTGGAGCTTCACGAATTGCAGATTCTGAGAAAGGCCAAGCTCAGCTCAGTGATGCGCGTCGTTCTGGCAACGGTTTTTTTAGGGGGGGGGGGGCGAGATACAGAAGCGGTAATTTTGGTGGACTTAACATTATTCGTCCCTGTGTGTTTCATAGTTCATAAAAAGTACAATTATTTTCAGTCAATCACACCAATTTTTTATTGTTAAAATACATTCAAGGCGGCGACATGTTTCGGCTCTATAGAGCTATCATCAGGCCTTATCTTAAGAACTGATCCATATCATTTTTCAGTACATTTGGGATCCCAAGTGTTTACATAGATGGTGTAGTTATTACGAATGCTATGCTGGTTTTTACATTGAGGTTAAAAAATATTTTTAAAATAGTATTAAACCTAATGTCTATGTAAAATAATATCTATGTTCAGCTAAAATTATATTATTATTGCATTAACAAGTGCCGGGGTTATTACGAATTGCCGTATGTCGACTGCATATTCAATTACGTAACTGAATACGCAGTCAACATACGGCAATTCGTAATAACCCCGGCACTTGTTAATGCAATAGTAATATAATTTTAGCTGAACATAGATATCATTTTACAGAGACATTAGTTTTAATACTATTTTAAAACTATTTTTTAACCTCAATGTAAAAAACAGCATAGCATTCGTAATAACTACACCATGTATGTAAACACTTGGGATCCCAAATGTACTGAAGAATGATATGGATCAGTTCTTAAGATAAGGCCTGATGATAGCTCTATAGAGCCGAAACATGTCGCCGCCTTGAATGTATTTTAACAATAAAAAATTGGTGTGATTAACTAAAAATAATTTACTTTAATTATGGTGGACATTGATTGATGCTCTTCTACTAGCAGCCCCGAGCAACTGTCACACTACGAAAGTAGTAACAACACTATGAAGACTGCTGCCTATCTTCGTTTCAATTTCTTGTGCGTAGTACCTTTTGACTGGCGTCATGTAACCAAAATCAAGTGGCAGCATTTTGTACATAGAATGGACTGAGAGACTAACAACGGCAAAATTGTGTTCCCTGACATTATCGATTATATATACATTCTTGGTGTGTAAATATAGACCATGAACAATCGGCAAAACAGGATCATCAGCCGAAGGCTTAAAGAATTCTCGGTCCAACAATTTGGATGGCAAGCCGAAATTAAGTCGACCGGTGTTCCATCCATACGTTCCTCTTTCTTATTCTTTCTGGGGAACACAATTAATTGCGGAATATATTTTCCCGTAGCATTCATACAGGTGGCAACAGTGATCAGATTTACCTTTTCTGCCGATGTCAGACATTCTACTTCTTTCTTTCTCCTCACGCTGACAGTTTTACTGTGACTTTGTTGCACAGCCGTAATCCATGTTTCATCAACACTGAATATCTTATGGGCCTGATAATTAGAAGTTTTTAGTTCAGGTCCGTAGATGTCAAACAACTTTGCCGTGTTTCTGATGTCAATCCTTTCACTCGCGCTGCAGAGATGCCTTCAGAATTTCTCATAGGCAGTACTGGATGCCTTTTTAAAAAGGATCGGAGCCATTTCTTACAAGCCGCTGATTTTTCTTGCTTGAATGGATATTTCAGTACATTTCTTATTACCCACTGAAAGGTCATGCGCTAATGTGGTGACTCAGTCCAAAGTATCTTTGTTCTATGGTTATGCATTCCTGCACAACTTCATTTCTAAGCTCAGCAGGTAGAACATTTACTCTTCCTAAACGCACATTTACTAACTCCTCAGGGAAAGAGGAGGTATTTCACACACCTCTCTAGAGTTTCCTTCGGTACACTAAAGGGGTTTGAAGCTTTTAAATAAGACATTTTTCCACTTCTTACAAATTTTACAGCACGAAACAATGCCTATTTAGTCCAGTTCTTTCGCTTTGTGCCAGGCGACATCTAAACGAGATGCAAATAACGCTGTATAAAGAAAGCACTGTTGACAGTAAAACTGTGTATTGCAGTAAAACAATTCTCAACATTGTATGACAACAGTCTCGTAATATGAGATCCTGGTAACGTAAGATACTGTCTCATATTTAGGACTAGTCATCTTGATTTGTAACTAATTGTTCAGGGTTAGAAACACATTTTAAAAAGAAAAATAACAAGCGTATATTATAGTTAACCATACGAAAGTTAACGTGTCCAAGTAAATTAAAGCTCTGGATTAATTTTCAGAGAGAAGAACTGATATACGTGCAGCCATGTCAAAAACTCGAGAATTGAAATATATGACATACTGTGTCCTTTAACACACTGTTTCTTGTTGCTCATTGATAATGTTCAAGATCCGAATGAATCAGTTCACGTGATTACCACCAGATTTCAGCACTTACTTTAGCTACAACTTGGGTGTCTCATATTAGGAAACTATCTCATAGTGTTTCATGGTTGAATCCTCTACCTATGCCACGTGGTCAGACCGTTAACTCGGATTTGTACATTCAAATTTTTAACACCTTACAGAAGCATTTCAAGAGATTTCGATCTCATAAATACGTTGCTGAAACCCTTCTTCAGCACTACAACAGACGTCCAAACACACACACGCCTGAAAATAAAGGAAACAATAAAAAAACTCGGATGGACCGTTCTCCCCCGCCCACCATACATTCCAAATCTTCCTCTCTCAGAATTTCGCCTGTTTGGAGTCCGAAAAGATGCCATCCGTGGGAGAAGTGTTGAAAATGATGAGTTATTGGAGAAGTGCCTGCGAGTACAAAATTCAAACTGGTAGGAGAAAAGGACAGGTGTTGCGTTTTAGGCTGGTTCAGGTCTCTTCCAGTTGATAGAGACTATGTAGAAGTTCATATAGAAAAATGAGCTGTGTAATACATCTGTCTGTTTATCCTATGGGTAGAACTGTGTTCAAAAAATTACATTTGTAGTAACAAGAACAAGAAATTTAATTGCAAACGTGTTTGGGCAACCTTTGTAGCAACCGCGCCTCACACGTATTATTTGCAAGACAGACATAATTAGCCTAAGTAAATCAACCAATTTTCAAGACTTTAGAACTGTCTAAAGATGTCAAGTACGTTGGACTTATTATGGATATATGTGGAAGAAACAGTTGCGTAAAAAACAGAGCGTATAGGATATTCTGAATCTGTAGAGGAAATATTCAGAAAATAAAAGGAAAAAGAGAGGAACTGGTTACAAAACATGGCAGCAAGACCAAAATTACCTGTGTTACACCTGCGTGGTGTTATAGGGCAGGGTTATCAAAATCCAATTTATCATGGGTCAATTAGTAATAAAATTATGACGCGCACCACATCTTTTTTAGCGGTACAATATTAAATGTCACGTTTAAAATTAACAAAATATTAATGAGTTTCCCTTATTATTATATTATTATTGTTATTATATTTCAAATTTGTATTTTATTTTATTAAAACGTTATTAGGCAGCTATCTCTCTAGTCGTGCATGCTGCTCGTCAACTATCCTATCATGCTTGTATGTCCAGTACGAAAATCCGTTCAGTTAAGTTTAATTATTAGGCAAGTTCTTTTAGATTGCGTGACACAATAATCACTAGACTAGTAAGTCCTCAAATCTTACGTCATCTGCTGTGTGGACTGGCTGGAGACTTGGCATCGTTTGAACCGGAAGAGTATTTCTACCCTCGGTGAGATGTTACTGAAAGCCACGATCATGACAGATTTCAAGCTTCCGTCTGTCAAACTTGAGGTCGGCTCCACGTCTTACTACGTCTTACTACGTAGTGTTAATACGGATTAAAAACTGTACACACGCATAATTGTTGCCCAACATAAGAGTCATTCTTAACCCAGCGGATCTGAACACCGAACTTTTCTTGTGACTAGTAGGAACAAAAATCCTGTAATTTCGGTTCTTCTTAATGATTATTTTGGTGTTAATCAGCAAATAAAATCGTGTCACAACAAACCCCCCGACGTAAATACCTTATATTAAGATGATAAATTATAACCACATTCACCTTCTACTTCTTCAAACAACGCTACAAATCCAAGATGTCTAAGATAAACTTGCACAGTATAAAGTTCAGGGTTTTCTATCAGTGTCCATCAGGTGATTTATTTTCAAACCCTCTGAACACAAGGCTTTTTTGAGGAATAAAAAGTGCAGTCGAAGGAAAGACATCTTTTGCTCAAATTCTTTAATTTTATTTTGACACTTCCTACAGTGCCTTTACTTTTCCAGTCACAGCCGCAGCTATCACTAACAATCGCAACCATTTTTTCTATAGAAATTCAAGTGTGTTCAAAAGGGTTACCAAATGGGAACAAATGCCATCAGCACCTGTTTGACATTCATTGTGATGAATTCTAAAAGTTACTTCGCTATGTTACATTCCTTTTTAACATTTCAAATAAAAAAGCTGTGAAATGTCCTTAACATCTGTAAGAGTAAAGGTAAAATTTATCCTATAACAAGCCATGAAGGCCCACAGGGGGACTATAGGTATAGCTCTGCTCTTTCTTTAAACTTGGCGCTAGAAGGAAATGGGTGGTCAAGACCACGCCCCGTACGCTGTGACATCTGTGGTCTCGTCAATCGCAGTTCATACGCCACGAAATTTTTACTTTTCTTTAAGCTTACACCACATACCTCATGCCATGTCATTCACGTGTTTATCCATTCTATTTGCAAAAAAGGCTTGCATTTTTAAAAATTCCGTTATTGCTCTTGACGAAGTATGACTGCTACCTTCGCTACACACGCCTTCACATACGACCAGCCGAGAGTAGTAATTACCATACTACTAACTGATCGTAATCTAAATACATCCTTCGTCCTGGCAGGAAGAGGGACCCAATCCTATACCACCACCTATTCTGATTATTCGGACACCCTAAATTCTACACTCTTATGCTACCAGGATTTGGTATGATCTCATTTCATCTGTTAAGCCAGAGGAAAAAAAGAAGCATTCGGAAACCTGGGAAAAGTCTTTGTCATACCAGCAACTGGAGTACTAGGATTTGTAGTGCCTGAACACCATATATTCACAGTAGGAATGGGCGGTGACACACAAGGATACTTTATATCAGCAATAATAATCAGTGCAGTGCCAACAGGAATTAAAATCTTCAGATTGCTTGCAACAATATATGGGTCCCATATTACATACAGAACAACTCGCTTATAGCAACAGGATTCGTATTTCTGTTCACAATAGGACTAACCGGTCCAGTACTTGCAAATTCATCAGTAGACATCGTATTGCAACACACCGACTACTTGACAACACACTTCCATTACTTTCTATCGACAGGAGAAGTCTGTGCAATCATGGCAGGTTTCATTCAATAATTCCCACTACAAGCCCAATTCGCCGTAATATTCACATGAGTAAATATACAATTCTTCCCACAACACTTTCTAGGATTAACTGGCATACAATAACGATACTCAAACTATCAAGAAGCCCATAATACATGAAATATCATTTTATCGATAGGATCAACAATCCCATTTGTAAGAATAATAATATTCCTTTTCATCATCTGAGAAAGAAATACACCAAACCGAGAAATTCTAGTCCCACACGTACAGGAAATTTAATAGAATGATTACAGAACCTTCCACCAGCAGAACACATACTCAGAACAACTAACCATTTCATTAACCAGTAACTAAGATAGTACATAAAATTTAGTGTGACAGATTAGTGCAATGGATTTAAACTCCACATATAAAGTTTTAAAACTTTCATTAGAATCAATAATGAATACATGATTTAACATAAGACTAAAAGATGGAGCTTCAACCAACATAGAACAGTTTATCTTCGTCCATGACCACGCCCAAATAATCATATTAATAATCATTAACCCGAAATATACTTGATAATCATACTGATTCAGAACATACACGCCAGAAGATTTATTCTAGAAGGGAAAATAATCGAAACCACTTGAACAATTTCCTAATACCCAGGGTCGATTTTGTCCCCCTCCTTCCCACCCCATCCCCATGTTATTGCGCAAGTTACGCCTATGACATAATTATTTTTATAACAAATCTTGATTATAGTTCAATTATTTAAAATAGTTGGCCAAATATTGTGTTTTTTACACGCGTGACCCACAAACCAGTCCACAATAACAGTTGTGGCCCTGTGCCAAACCAGTTTGTTACCTTTGATCTGACATTTTTACGTCAATTCTAAATTGTTCTGGTATTGCCACCATTCCCTAATGAAACTAGTGTAACATAACAGGGTACAAGTAAAGTAGGTGCAAGGATGCAGGGAGACTTTAGGGAATGAGTTTACTGATCATTTGGCAAAAAACTGTATCAGAACTTCCAGTAGAAGGACTTCAGCCATCCCGTGGCCCAACTAAAGGAGTTAGTAAACGGCCTGTCAGGGACTTGATGAAGATTCTAAGATAAAATTGAGTCAAAAACAGCCAATATATTTAATTCAAATTGGGATATATTCAGTTCAGGTCAGCTACCTTTTCAGCAACATGTGGTCATTATCAGGTTGGCACACAAGCAAGAAACCAAGTACATATTAGTGTGTAGGATTGAGTTCCCAGTGCTTTACTTAAATATTTGTATAAAATATTGGACAGTAGCCTTAGGAATGAAGTTGGTAGAAGTTTCAATGTGTAAGCTTTTAAAGATATAAAAAGATTAGGTAAAAATAGAATGCTTTTTAACGTTGGTTGTTAAAATGTTTAAAACAAAAAGATCGTAGGACTTTTCTACAGGAACCGTCCCTTAGAAAAGGCCTGTGTTATTTCTGTTCTAAACATATTAACATCCAAAATTAAAACAAAATATATATTAAACTTTTTACCTGAGCTTTTACAACTTTAAAACCTGTACATTGCAACTTTTATAATCTTCATTCTCAAGGCTCTCCAACTAGATGTATATACATTTTATACAAACATTTATGTAAAATACTGAGATCTGCGTAATTATTTTCTATCTTGTGTACCAGCCTGATGATATCCATATGTTTGAAACGTGTAGCTGACATGAACTAAAATATGCTGATTTGAATTAAATGTATTTGTTGTGTTTGACTGAATTTGTTATACACCTTAGATTCTTAAAAACACATCTGGTATGAATTTTCTAAAAAAGACTTGATGAATGCAGATCATATAGAATATTGAAAGTCAATACATAGACAAAAATATCTGAAAGAATTCCTTGGTGAAATGTCAGCTAAAAGAGTAAAGGGGCTATAAGAGCTAAACAGGAAGCAGTTGAGACAAGTGACAGGAATGACTGGTGGGTGTGTCATCTGAAAAGTCATCCTTCATATTCGGAATAACAAAGAGTACCATCCGCGAAAGATGCAATGGAAGAAACTAAAGAGCATGATATATTGTTTGATTCTGTGGCTTGAGCACAAGCAAGATGTCACCGAGGACGTCCTTTCATGAAGTTAAATGATTAACAAATGACACCGATAAGCTAACAGGGGCTAGTTCTAGAAACTGGAGGCACAGTACCATAAAATGGCAGCAATGCAAGGTTTGACTAGCGCCTTATTTTGTCTTAAATAAACCACAATATTTGTTCCTAAGGTATTTTCCAATTCAGTACTCATTCTTGTTTCGACTCTTAGGCACGCCTGTCGTTAAAACCTACCATATATCTTGCCGATTTTTAGTAAGGGCGGGCGGAGAGAAGCACATTTCACTGAACTCCATACGGTGTAGTTAGGAAGGTAGGGAGTTTTTCTCTACTACTCAGGCATGTGCTTCAAGTAGCGGTAATATCAATGGCGGCTGGTTCGTGTTGAATGAGAGGAAGAAATTTCAGATGTTCTCCGACAGCGTACGGACTGCATGGAAACGTGCCGCGAATGCATAAACATTACCAAGACTTTGATGTCTCACAACTGGTCAGCCGCTGTCCAAAAGAACTGTAAACACTGAGGGAAACTGATGTGTTAATTCTCCACAGAGTGGGTTTGAAATTGTATCTGGTAGACTTTTTTGACTTCTTTCTTTCTTTCTTCTTTCTTTCTTTCTTTCTTTCTTTTCTTTCTTTCTTTCTTTCTTTCTACGCTATTTGTTTCAATTCTTCCCTTCTGTCTTTGTAAGTCCGTTTATTTGTCCTTATATATGTTTGTTCGTTTATTCAGTTCAATTATAATTTAAATATATAAACTTAGGCGCAATATTCGCGAGCTTGTAGCACACACAGTCCTGGAAGTTTCCTGTATATCTTTCGATTAGCTGAATCAAATGGACTGTCATGACTTTGTAGCAATTCAAACTGGGCTTTCTGCCGTCTCGTGGGACCGCGGGTAAAGTGACCAGGGCGTTAAGAGTACCACATATCTCGAACTCGTAGCAAATGCCTTCATGACGAGACGTAAATTGCACAGAGAGAAAAAATTACTTTAACCTTCTTAATTATTACACCATATCATCCGGTAGGTAGGTACCAGCCTTTCGGCAACACGTACTTTCTCCACCTTCGCAGTCGTAAAATCTCAAAGCACATAATAAATGCATTTGTTTATTAAACACAACATTGGAGTAGCTGGCTACACGAGGTTACAAGTTTATTTTGATAAGACCGAAGGTTATGTTACCAGCCAAAATTTTTCCCCAACCTACGAATTGAAATTTCTGCAAAGCTGTGTGTGTGTGTGTGTGTGTGTGTGTGTGTGTGTGTGTGTGTGTGTGTGTGTGTGTGTGTGTGTGTGTCAAATGTGGATAAGAGAACATTCCAGCATGATTCTACAGGAAAATGGTGTTATCTGTTTCCGCGTTCAAACGTATTCTTTCATACCGAATATAAGACACGTACATTGTTTAACTCAACTTAATTTTTTAACGTAAAATACTACCCTCTGTTGACGTTTTAGTCTTCATCTTTCATTAAAAAAACAGAATTTATGTTGTATAAAATGAAAGTACTGAAGAGCGAAAGTCGAGGGGAACGCCATGGTTGTGCCTGAGTGTGCCATGACCTACCCAGACTTCACCTGGTTCGCTCAGGGTTCCACCTTGGTAAAGGTCTACCTGAACGGATATTACGTTATTACAAGCAGTCAAACTTAAAAACATTGCATCGGAGTTTGTGTATGATATTCTACACATGCTAATACTTTTAAACACTGTAAAGCCCTTACAGTAATAGATTACGTTGCGAATTTTGTAGACAATATAACTGCAACGTTGTATAATACAAAGTACCTTTCTTGTTCTATATCTACGATCATTGCGCGTCAGTATGAATTGTTCCCACATAAAGGAATGTGCAAACGTTCGAGATAAAGTTGTTCTTGACCATGCCAGGAAGGCGTATATTGGGAGCAGAGATACAGCTCCACCCATTCTTAACCTCTGCACTGGATGGGGCTGAGTTTTCAATTTTATGCCTCGACAGGTTCACCTCCAGAAAGAACTCTGGTATTCTTTTAATTGGAGAGCCCCAGCGCCGTTATGGATATTCTGAAAAAGACAGAACTTCTTGCCGTGCCAGGAATTGTTTGCTCTTTACTGATACTAAACACTACACACATAAGTCACAAAATCACAGTATTCTCCGTAACCAAACACCGTCTAAGAACAAAAACACACAAATCCATCTCATATTATTCGCCAGTGCACCACAGGAACTTATCCAAACAGTTCCCAAAATTTGTCAGCTTAGAACTTTAGGACTGCTGCGATAAAACTTCCACTTACTCCGACTCATGAAGCCGACATAATCGATAGCCGATAAAGCCTTATAGTAAGTGACCACAAAATATACCACATATGCCAAAAATTATACAGTCGCCTGATGGTTTACGCGTGGCCGAAGCGTAAAGCCAGGAAAAAGCAGCCACCGTCGAAGGACCTATCAAGTTTCTGTCTGCACTCTGTATCATGGCGAACCTCAGAGAAGTCCAGTTCCAGATCGCCAGACTAAATCACCACACTGAATACCGATTGAACGATGGGTGCATTTTCATAATCCGCACGCTCTGAGGCTATTCCTTCACTCCCGCTAGGACACGCAAGGTGCCACGCCCTACCCATTTGTATTTACCCCTAGATTTTCCCACATTTTGGGGCTCACGTTATGCCCAAAACTGAAAACAAATACGCCAATATTCCAATGGCCTCCGGATCACTGAAGTAGAGAGGGGGATTCGCCATGGCGAAAAGGGCACTCCAGTGGGCGTAAAATATCGGGATATGCCACTTTGCGTTTTACATATCAGAAGAAAAAGGCAGATACATTTCGAAGCAAAGTCAAAAAGACCCATCCCACCTCTCTGGCCCGAAACATTTAATGTCGTGATATATTAAATAATGCTGCGTGCCACATAAATCATGATGTCGTAGTTACAATATATCTTACTTGTTTTTGCGGCGTGGAAAACACTTGTGCCACATACAAAATCAGAGAAAGGAAAGCATATGCTTACATTACACCTGCTGTTGGGGGCACAGATCTCTACTATATGAGTTCCCTCGTCCTATCTTTCATCTTCCTCTTTGCCAAAGTCGACAATATCCTGACTACCGTCAAACCAAGTATGATTATACCCCGGTAATATGAAATGTTCTTTTGAAGTATCAAGGTATCAAATGATCTGACGCCTAAAGCTCTGCATTTTTTATGTCTGAGTCGAGCTGCCATGGCCTCATTGTAACTCCTGATGATATCGAAGACCACGATATTCTCGTCTTCATCCATGGGGAGTAAAGAGAGGTCGTCGGTGTACGCCAACACAGAGAGAGCTTGTGTCTTATTTCCACACTTAATGCTTGCGAGATGTCGACCTAAAAAAGTGAGCAGCTGGACTGAGCAAGAATGAGCAACAGCATTCTCACAGGACGCCCTAGTCGAATTGAGCCAGTCCCCCTTCGGAAGGCACAACACCAGACCCTACGTTTGTGCTGAAGTTGTCCTGCACTGACTGAACATCTGATTGTATAAAATCAACATATTGTGGTAAATTAATTCCCAATACACCTTACATAAATCCAAACTTACGTCATTGCACCCTGGAGATTCCTTAGTATCTCCTTATTCCACCGCAAAATCTAATTCCATTTTCGTGATAGTGGACTACCTCATATCCATTGGTAATTCACCACTCACTGTCTCTTCCGTTCTTACACTCATCATCCACCGTCGTCAATCCATGTCGCTTTCGCGGAAGCGCTGTCATGGTATGCACAATTCCCTGCTGCTTTTAAGTGGGTTACCGGTCCTACTTAACCATCCGAGTGATCGGACGGACTTTTCTCCTGACCTGCCTTTGGAAGGGGTGAAAGAGCTTCGGTTTTTTCTTCGAGAGGTTTGCTGCCTCTCTCGTGTCTGTTACGAGCAAATGCGTCCTCTGCTTTTAAGAAGTGAATTTTTGCAGTTTTGTCCCTTTGAGTCCCAGGGTCTTGAACCCTCAGCCTCACATTATATATACATGGTAAGGATCCAAAGGCCCGCATGCATAAAGCTGCCATTTTGGCGAGTCAAGTCCCGCCCTATCGCTTCCCTTGGGAATTAGCAAGGGAAATGCTAGTGTAAAACAGGCATACAGATACACATACATAAATTAATGTAAGGCACAATAAATATAAAGTTACAAGTAAAAGGATACAACCAAAAACAACCAGAAATTCAATTAGCAATATTAGCATACTCATTACCATTATGGACCGCCCGTCAGCCACCGAGAGAAAGGGTGAGAGAGAGAGAGCGCTGTTGTCGCTACAACCCAGTTCGTAACGGTGACAACTGAAGTGCATTCCCCAGTCATAAACACGGAGACATAACCCGTCATACCCTCCCCCCCATTCCATAGGTAGCGACGAATAACCGAGCGATGACCATGGGGAAAAGAGTGGAAGGATGTCGACGGCACAGATCATTTAGTACGTCGACGGTCACATGATTTTCTCGAGCCGATGTGTACTCACAGTCGGCTCAGTCTCTAGTATTATGAGATATGCAAGAAGAGTAAAATTCCTCATTCATCACTCCGAACCAATTGCGCTCCTTCCATTCTTGTATGAATAAAACCATATGGTCCTTTCGATATACTTATCCCACAAAGAAATTTTATAAGGACTGTGTTATTGCACTGAGATGCAACTTGTTTATTCTCTAGATCCGGGGTCGCCTATGTTTATTGGCTGTTAAGTCCCCACAGACTACAACCACGTTTTACCATCGACACTCCTGGGTAATTCTCCCACACACCGCCAAATTACCGTCAAAACAGCCATTACGCTCTCACCCTCACCTTGTTTCCCATTACATATACCGACACACCGATATTACTGAGCCGTGCCTCGCTCTGATGTGCATAATGTGTCTAGGTCTTCCACCGAGCTGTATTTTTCCAGGCATGTGTAAGGCTGAGATGACCTATCACCACTGCTCGGGCTCCACTAATGGCCCGCACCCCCTACAGTCCCCGGACGACAAGACACTTCTCAGGTCATGACCCACGATCAAATCATGCAGAAGATATCTCATCACGTGTCGCAGAGAAACATTAAATATGTGCTCGTTGTCCCCTTTTTTGAACGTGTCAGGAAACGCATGAAAGTTTATAATACTAATATTGACAGAGAGTGCAGCCACGCCTCGCCCGACGGCAATTTTGTTACTCGTCATTCAAGACCCTCCTTGATCAATATTGCCGTTTCTTAGTGTGTGTTGCCATTGTTCAAGTACACAGCATATTCCGTTATGCTATTCAGATTCTTGGTTGTGGCCTACTGTAACAGCAAAATGTCGATGCCTTGAATACGCAGTCTTCTAAAATTCTAAGTCGCGTACTCGACATTTACTCATTAATATTAAGCGTCGCTACCTTACGGATGGACTCCATTACTCATATATGGACGGCTCATCCATACTTCTGTTTTCCATCCCTCACCTGACTCCTCCTCTTGACCCTTGCCCTCCGTAACGCTGCTAACTATCTACGTTTTATTTTTACGAATCGAAATTGCCGACCAGGTTGTATCTGTGTCACAAAGGTCATCAAGGTTTCTCAGTCCTCCTTAACAACAAGGGAACCCCCGGCATCAATCGAAGTACTCCGCATTTGCCTCTCTTCTTTCTCCGGAAGTAAAAATCATCTCCCAGTTAGCATAACCTCTCTTAAGGGTTCGACATCCATCAGCGAGGAGGAAACAGGCGTTCACCCTCCTTCACCTCTCCAAGTATCGTTCAGGCTATTACTGGTCCCAACCGTTGTGTGTCTTCAGGTAATATTCCAGATATCTCCGCCGACTCCGTAGTTGTATCGACACACACGATGTCCCAGCTGGTCAACATCATCTTTATTAACACCATGCGTAAGCCCGGTGTATGAACATCCTCTATGGGGAGGGCGTCATATTTTCCTCTTGATGATTGGTTGACCGTGCATCATAGTATAACCTTGGTTGATCTCCAACTTGACGTACAAAATTCTTGTTTATTTACATATAATACATTTATTAAAATCCTCCACATGTTTCGAACATTACCCTGCTCTTCTTCAGGAGGTCTACTTCGTAATTGTATATATGCAGCCTCTGGTATCGTCACTCTCTGCAGGTGACTGTCTTGTGCACCGGTTAAGAAAGGAAGAGTTCTTTCTTAACCGGTGCACAAGACAGTCACCTGCAGAGAGTGACGACACCAGAGGCTACATATATACAGTTACGAAGTAGACCTCCTGACGATGAGCAGGGTAATGCTCGAAACATGTAGAGGATTTTAATAAATGTATTATACGTAAATAAACAAGAATTTTGTGCGTCTAGTTGGAGATCAACCAAGGTTATATTTTCCTCTGTCCTACCTACGTCCCACAAAAGGTGCCCCGGGGTGTCGACCTTCAATATCCGCCCACAATTCCAAAGTTGCCTTAGCCGGTTTTTTCCTCACCTTCTGCGCGACGGATAGGGCTGGATAAGACGTCCTATCTTCTTGTACCCACAACAAGTCAATGGCTGTCCGTCAAAGGAAACCAGTGTCCTATATCTAACAACAGAAAGATGCAATGGTATATATTTCTTTGGTGTAATGGTTATGATGCGAAAACCATTTGCCACAGGCTATCGTTATAGCAACGATCATTTTTCAGCTTCAATCTCCTGCGCTAGGCCATAAAACTCATAACCTATTGAATGGTTTCCTCCGAGACATCAGGCGGTAATTTCGCAAGGCCAACCCTCCTCATTCCTAATCCCGTAGCAGTAATTCGGAATTGAATTACCTCACCACTGAAGTGCTTGCACTCAACCTGTTGGCGTAATAGAGTCAAAATCCCTCCTCACGTGTCGAATCCCGAAATTTAATGTGAACTTGCGCCCGTGTCCCATCAAATTGTACTGTACCGTGAGAATTTCATTCTTCTCTAAGACAAAAATATTGTAGAACAGTTCGTGTACCTCGAACGCTGAAATTATAGGGCTTCGGATGTCGAAAGAACAGACAATGTTTTGGTTCTCCCCATCATAGGACAAAGGACTAGTGTTTGACTCTCGAGGACAGATCATGTAAGCACACACACACACACACACACACACACACACACACACACACACACACACACACACACACACACAC
>Ga0268261_10000863_pt1 | contig 20081 bp, 15 predicted proteins | sample TergutNc150P1_FD_190353 | JGI IMG/M metagenome (GOLD analysis project Ga0268261, IMG submission 190353) | Nasutitermes corniger P1 segment gut microbial community from laboratory colony in Florida, USA - Nc150 P1 (SPAdes) (version 2) | ecosystem: Host-associated > Arthropoda: Insects >...
CCCGATCCCTACACCGCTCCATGCGAATTTTCCACTGTTGGAAGCAGTGCTGCAGGTCATCTTGTGTTATGCTGTTCAAGAGTTGCGTCGCTTTTGCTTTCACTGCATCCACGGACTCGAACCTGGTTCCTTTGAGCGCAGACTTGATTTTCGGGAAGAGAAAAAAGTCGCACGGTGCTAGGTCCGGAGAGTACGGTAGATGTTCCATCACTGGAATGTTGTTTTTCACCAAATAACTCTTCACAGATAGCGCGTTGTGTGCTGGCGCGTTGTCGTGATGAAGAATCCATGAGGCATTCTTCCACATGTCTGGTCTCCTTCGTCGCATACGTTCACGGAGGGTCGTCAAAACATTTTTATAATAAACCTGATTGACAGTCTGACCTTCAGGCACCCAATCAATGTAGATAACCCCCCCGGATATCGAAAAAAACAATCATCATTGCTTTGAATTTGGACTTGCTCATGCGCGTTTTCTTCTTCCTAGGGAAATGGGGGCTCTTATAATGCATGGATTGTCTCTTAGTCTCTGGATCATATTGAAAAATCTAGGTTTCGTCACACATAATTACGTTTTGGAAGAAATCAGGATCATTTTCAATGTTTTCAAGAGCGTCAGCACAGCAATTCACTCGATGTTCCTTTTGCTTGGGGGTAAGGATTTTTGGCACCACTTTAGCACACACCTTTTTCATGCCCAGATCGTCGTGCAAAATCTAACACTTTCCTAATTGATGTTGGTAAGTTCAGAAATTGCTCGAATGCTCAGTCGGCGGTCCCCTCGAACAATTCTAGCGACGATGTTAATAAAGGTCCAACACGATGCGACGGTATGTAAACATTTATTCTCTTTCACGTTACTCTACATGTTTCGGGTGTCATGCACCCATCATCAGTACTAAAAACTGTATCTGCTACCTCTGGTGTACGTCATGTCACGTAATGGTACCGTTACTTCCTTCCTCCTTGGCCTGATACGGACTAGCGATTCTAGCGACCTTCTCCACATTCTCTTGAGTTTTCGCAGTGGAAGGACGGCCCGATTTTGGATCGTCCCCGACGTATTCCCTACCCTCCTTAAACTTCTTAAACCACTCGAAAACTTGCGTGCGAAATAGACACTGATCACCATACACTTCTGTCAACAAATTGTAAGTGTCTGTGGCAGATTTCCCAAGTTTTGTGAGGAATTTGATGTTAACACGTTGTTCTACGTTAGCACTCAGCATTATTCCGACGGAGCTCAGACACACGATCCGCTTCTAACAATGGTCACGGCCAGACTAACCGATGCGCGTGAATAAAACTTTGTGCTACGGTAGAGGGAAGTCCACGGGTCAATGCCCTACCCTCCTCTGCGTCATCGACGTGGCCGGAAATGAGTAATAAAAGCAATCCGGTTTCTTTATTGCCACACCATGTAAACTGTTTACAGCACATTTTGTATAATGAACTGTTTACAGCACATTTTGTATAATGAACTGTTTACAGCACATTTTGTATAATGAACTGTTTACAGCACATTTTGTATAATGAACTGTTTACAGCACGCTTTATATAATGAACTGTTTACAGCACATTTTGTATAATAAACTGTTTACAGCACATTTCGTATAATGAAATGTTCACATTTTGTATAATGAACTGTTCACAGCACATTTTGTATAATGAACTGTTTACAGCACGTTTTGTATAATGAACTGTTTACAGCACGTTTTGTATAATGAACTGTTTACAGCACGTTTTGTATAATGAACTGTTTACAGCACGTTTTGTATAATGAACTGTTTACAGCACGCTTTATATAATGCATGCGATTCACTGGCCGAAATTTATTATAAAAATAGGTGAACATTTTCCCCCAATTGACCAATTCATAAGCAGACTGCAAAATTTTATTTAATTAAATTTGAAGGAAAAGTCTGAGATATGCCCCCCCCCCCCCAAGATAAATAAATACTCTAAAATCTCCAGTAAAAAATCCCGGCAGGCAGCTTTGCTCTTGAGCTTTAATTCTGGCGTCAAAGGGTTAACGTAAGGGAGTACCGTCCTGTCCGGACAGATCAGGCTGCAAAATTTGTGCTGTTAATAGGCATGTGAATGGTATATACAGCCTTGCAGTTTGGCAAATAACTTGCTTTAGATTTGTATTTTAAATTATCGCCTTCTTGTTTCAACAAGGGATCCTACAGTGAAAATGGCACCGTGGAATCTGTGTGCCTTTAGTCATTTTGGATGAAAACTTACCAGATATTTGGAGGAGGATGCAGTGTGCAGTAATTTATTTAGATTGTACTTGTGGTTGAATCGGATGTTTTCTTGTACAGCGTTAACTGTAGGGGAATATGTTTACTGCGCGGTACGAACTTTAAATACAAGTCAGATCAAGCTTAGTGTGCAAAGTTGGTAGCCCTTTTGGCACGAGATCCTCTGTTTTGTACGTTACTTTGATAAATGCTCTTTGAGAAGCTAACATTTATTTCATCGGCGAGGAAATTATCAGCCCTTACAAAGTCAGAGAGCTCTTTCCTGCGTTAACAAGAGCCTGCCATTGAATTCTCTCCTGAGGCTCTTGAATCAGATTACTGTCCATAACACACGTTCTTTCAAGGCCTACTTTTAATAGTATCCTCTGTTGTCGCATATGCCAGGTATAAAGCATTTTCGTGTGCTTCTGGCTCACGTTCCTCCTCTTCAATAAGCAGCAGCTTGGTGATGGGAGTGTCATTTGATTTAGCAGTAATCAAACCATATGTGCTGTTGCCTATATGAATTCTTAGATCGTCACTGCAGTATGGTCCAAGAACATGAGTAATAATTGCAATACATTTTGTTCTGTTCAGCTTGATATTTCACCTCTTTGCCCTCCCCCTGAACATTCTTTATAAAACGCACTAAGATGATAATGCTGTTCTAAAAGTGCAGTGCTCAGCAGGAAACATAGCCATGCTGCCTTGTGATTAACACTCAGTCAGTGCTTTCACTGTCCATTACAATAAATGGCTGTTTTGTTTGTTATAATTGAGGAGTTCAGCAGCTTTGTGATGTTCAGTAGTAATAATATGGCACTCAGTATCACTCACAGTAGCATTCAGATTTTGCAAAAAACGCAAAAAGGGTTTTGTATTGTCACCTTTCCTTCTTCGTGCCACTTTCTAGATGCATTTACAAAATTGCAAAAAGCAACTAGTAGCCTCATCTAGTCTGTTTGTCCATCTGTCCACATGGAATAACTCAGCTCCCACTGGATGGATTTTTATGAAATTAATGGATTATTTTTGAAAATCTAAAAAAAAGTTTCTTTAAAATCTAACAAGAATGGTGGGTACTTTACATGAAGACCGATATACAGGGTGTCCCAGGAGGAATGTGCCAGACTTCGGAAGGGTGTTCATGTTAAAGTATACCGATATAACCCAAAACACCTATATCCAAAGTTGAACGGTTACGGAGATAATGGCCAGAGAAAAGTGTGGTCTTCTGGCGTGTCCACGCACTGTACCTGTCAGCTGATAAGTCTCATCGATGTTTATCCTTGAGTTTGGTATCCGATACGGAAAGTCAGCTCACACTAGCTTATAGTAGGCTTATACCAGAATGCGCAGTCAGCCATGCCACGTCAGTGCTTGCATTCATGTGTCATGTATAGTGCTTGGAACCCTAAGGACAACTATAACATGCGTGCGAGTTTTTTTTGTAGTTCAATTTAATGGCTTTATGTCACTCACAAGTTAGTTTGATGTTAAGTACAGATATTAACATTACAGAAACCACATATTCCAGCCAGTTTTAATATATATTTGGTAATTAACAAGTGTGTAACAGCTGTCAAAGTTTCAAACTTCTCTGGCCATTATCTCCATAACCGTTCAACTTTGGACATAGGTGTTTTGGGTTATATCGGTATACTTTAACATAAGGAACACCCTCCCCAAGTCTGGCACATTCCTCCTGGGACACCCTGTATGTTCGTTCATAATATCTTGCCCACTTTGCCTAGAATGAGAAAAGTTTTAGACGAAAGTTGTAGATAAAATCAAAACATGCGTTCTATTAAATATACTTTTTTTAATTCAAACACAACATTTTATCATCTAACTTAATGGCAACAAGTTTTGGTCATCAGGCTATTATTACATAAAATTTAAAAGTTTACATGTACTGCTGCACATTAAAACAGGTTACATGTACTGCTGCACATTAAAACAGGTTACATGTACTGCTGCACATTAAAACATTTTACATAGTGCTGCACATTAAAAAAGGTTACATGTACTGCTGCACATTAAAACATTTCACATGTACTGCTGCACATTAAAATAGGTTACATGTACTGCTGCACATTAAAAAATTTTACATAGTGCTGCACATTAAAAAAGGTTACATGAACTGCTGCACATTAAAACATTTTACATGTAGTGCTGCACATTAAAACAGGTTACATGTACTGCTGCACATTAAAACATTATACTCATAGAGCTGTACATTAAAACAGATTACATGTACTGTTGCACATTAAAACATTTTACATGTAGTGCTGCACATTAAAACAGGTTACATGTACTGCTGCACATTAAAACATTATACTCATAGAGCTGTACATTAAAACAGGTTACATGTAGTGCTGCACATTAAAACATTTTACATGTAGTGCTGCACATTAAAACAGGTTCATGTACTGCTGCACATTAAAACATTTTACATAGCGCTGCACATTAAAACAGGTTACATGTACTGCTGCACATTAAAAAAGTTTACATGTAGTGCTGCACATTAAAACAGGTTACATGTACTGCTGCACATTAAAAAATTTTACATAGTGCTGCGCATTAAAAAAGGTTACATGTACTGCTGCACATTAAAACATTATATACATAGTGCTGCACATTAAAACAGGTTACGTGTACTGCACATTAAAACATTTTACATGTAGTGCTGCACATTAAAATAGGTTACATGTACTGCTGCACATTAAAACATTTTACATGTAGTGCTGCACATTAAAATAGGTTACATGTATTGCTGCACATTAAAACATTTTACATGTAGTGCTGCACATTAAAATAGGTTACATGTACTGCTGCACATTAAAAAATTTTACATGTAGTGCTGCACATTAAAACAGGTTACATGACTGCTGCACATTAAAACATTTTACATATAGTGCTACACATTAAAATAGGTTACAAGTACTGCTGCACATTAAAACATTTTACATGTAGTGCTGCACATTAAAACATTTTACATGCACTGCAGCACATTAAAACATTTTACATGTAGTGCTGCACATTAAAAACAGGTTACATGTACTGCTGCACATTAAAACATTTTACACATAGTGCTGCAAATTAAAACAGGTTAAATGTACTGTTGCACATTAAAGCATTTTACACGTAGTGCTGCACATTAACATAGGTTACATGTACTGCTGCACATTAAAACATTTTACATGTAGTGCTGCACATTAAAATAGGTTACATGTACTACTGCACATTAAAACATTTTACACATAGTGCTGCACATTAAAACAGGTTACATGTACTGCTGCACATTAAAACATTTTACATGTAGTGTTGCACATTAAAACAGGTTACATGTACTGCTGCACATTAAAACATTTTACACATAGTGCTGCACATTAAAACAGGTTACATATACTGTTGCACATTAAAATATCTTACATGTAGTGCTGCACATTAACATAGGTTACATGTACTGCTACACATTAAAATATTTTACACGTAGTGCTGCACATTAAAACAGGTTACATGTACTGCTGCACATTAAAACATTTTACACATAGTGCTGCACATTAAAAGAGGTTACATGTACTGCTGCACATTAAAACATTTTACACGTAGTGCTGCACATTAAAACAGGTTACATGTACTGCTGCACATTAAAACATTTTACACATAGTGCTGCACATTAAAACAGGTTACATGTACTGCTGCACATTAAAACATTTTGCATGTAGTGCTGCACATTAAAAGAGGTTACATGTACTGCTGCACATTAAAACAGGTTACATATAGTACTGCACATTGAAACAATGTACATGTAGTGCTGCACATTAAAATGTTTTACATGTAGTGCTGCACATGAAAACAGGTTACATGTACTGCTGCACATTAAATTCAATGCTGTATGGTATCCCACACAACTTACATCAGTGTTAAAAATCGGTTAAAACCTTGAATTGTATTGCCTCTGTTACAATGTAATAATGGTTGTGTGATGATCTGAAACGGAAGTTAAAATTGATACACAATAATGTAACACAGTTTGGACTGTGTTAAAATTGAAATTAAAAAGTATCAGTTCCACGAATGTGCATCATTGTCACATTACACATACATTGTACTTTGCAACTTAGGACCACTCATCTCTGAAGTGTTGGTATATTGTTGGCTCTAACCAACATGGAGTATTAATTATTTCCAAATTAATATTCGGCATGGATCACGCTGTGTGAAAGAAATCATTATATTTAGTATGAGAAATGTCCAGTGTTTACAGTAACCTGCAGAATAGCATAGAGTGAAGAGTATGAAAAATAAAAAGTGCATTACATATGAAATGAGAAATGTTCACAATATTATTATAATTTTATTGTGACGTTCCGTCTGATGTAAATCAAAATTTTCTTGAAAGCATTAACTTACGTTAAATAGCGGTAATTTAACGCGACCACACGAACTGCAACTTCTTTGCACTTGCAGCCACATCCCCTACAAACAGCACCAAGTTACCAGCAGTGACTTGTGTGTTGCATGCGTATTTTCAGGACCCCAAGTGTAACTGAAGCACCAAAGCGTGTAAGAGGTATGTAGGCCATTAAATGGGCAGAACTGGGCTGCTAGCTTGCTGCGATCTGGGACACTAGGAACTGAAATATTGAGGTGGATCAGAGCGCATATAAAGTTTAGCTAAGGAGCGGTCTGCAACAGACTGTCTGTTTTGGTTACTATGTAGTAAAGAGCTCTGGCTGTCTTGTCTGTCTGAGGCACTGGTGTTCCCTACCATGTTCGATAGAGGCTTCTTTTAAATGTGGTGCAATGTTGTCAACTTGTTCACAGTCGTGAATGTGTTCTAAGTCAATGAACATTTAATAATTAGTTCATTGAAGTTGTGTACATCAAGTTACTGTTTGACGTTCTGCGGTTGCCTTTGAGTTCTTAAAGTAACTGTGATAACTTTGATTTAACATGTTCTCTGTGACAGAAGATGCAGCCGCTGCAATAGCAGCTGCCGCTTCAACAGCTGCTGGAACAGATTGAACAGCTTGCGCAGCAGCAGCAGCAGCAGCAGCGACAACAGATGCTTGAGCAGCAGCAGCAGCAAGTGTGCCAGCAGCAACAAGTGTGTCGGACGAGACCAAAGACAGTGTGGAACGTGCTCTGGCAAGACTCGTCCGAGTCACCGAAAAAAGTGGAAATCTATGAAACGACCTAAAGAAAGACATCTTGGAAGCGGTGAGTAGCCTCAGGAATTATTTGGTGCAAATACAAACCGAATTGGAAGAAAAACAGCAGCCCACAAAGAATTAGAAAGGGAGGCTAGGAAAAGCAGGGAAATACAAAGGCTACTGGGTGCCGAGAGCAACAAGATGGGACAAGTGGTGCCACCTCCTGACCAAATACGTAATTACGAGCACAGAGGAGAACGACAGCCGCTGCCACCCGAAGGAAACCCTAGAATACTACTCCGAGGTAGCAAAAGCAGAAGGCATGGTCGACAAACGCTACAACTAACGGTCGAGACAAGGATCAACCACGCACCCAAAGCAATCAAAAACAAAATCCAGCATTAACCCTACAAGCATGAAGATAGACATATGTGCCTTCAGGTCACAAAGGGATGGCAGAGTATTACTGGAAACCAAAAGTAAAGAAGAGATTGAGTTACTATACGCAGACATCAATGACAAATGCAGCCTACGCCTGGATGTACACATCCATAAACTAAGAAACCCCAGCATCGTCCTATATAACGTTCCAGAAGAAATAACCAAAGAAAATGCCGAGGAGATAATAGCGACCCAAAACCCCGAACTTAACCTATGCGAGGGGGGATGTGAAGCCAAAATTTATAACCAAGGGAAGAAGGAATACACGAAATCTCGTGGTAGAAGTAGGGTCACTGGTTAGATGAAAAATCTTCAAAACCAAACTAAAAGTTGGATGGCACATATGCAATACAGAAGATTATGTGGTAGTCAACAGATGTTTTAAATGCAGTGGGTACAATCAGAGCCAGCGACTGCAGAGTGGAAACTTGCAACCTACGCGCGCGCGGGCATAAACTCAAAGATTGCACGACGTCGGCCAACGACTACAAGTGCGCCAACTGCACCACATTCAACAAGTACAATAACGCACAGGTGAGTGACAAAAACTCCTCACTGGACCAAAACTGCCCTAGCCTACAAGCCATGGTATTGAAATACGAACAAAACACTGAATACTAAATGGCTAAGACACGGACCTACCCACACAAGGAAACCGACAATGCAACTCAACCTACAACACTCTAAATCCGCAACCGATAACCGCAACCTACTCATGAAGGAAGCTCACTTGGATATAGCCCTTATCCAGGAACCGTATGTCTATCAAAAGCAAGTGTCATCGACCTCCCGAAAATACAGGGTATTCTCCAGGGGGCAAGGGAAGAAGAGAGCCCCCATAGTGGTCACTAACAAATCGATAGATGCGCTTCTAATACACCAAATGTCGGGGGAAGACATGGCCGTGGTAACCCATGCAATAACTTCATAGCGGTAAGCATATACCTCGACATTGGAAAAGACATAAAAGGATTTCAACAAAATAAAGACCATACTGCAGTTCGCCAAGGGGAAGGGATTACTGGTGGCAATAGACAGTAAAGCAAGGTCAAAAACGTTGCACGACGTTATAACAAAAGGAGACTACTGTAAGAGCGCGTCATAGAAAATAGACTACATATTCTCAATGAAGAAAGCCGGCTCACAACCTTCCAATCCAACAGAGAAAATAGTAATGTGAACTTGACACTGAGGGCAACAAAATGGTAACCCTGGTTAAGGAGTGGCAATGTAATGAACAGGAAAGCTCCGAACACAGGATAATCACCTTCCGAGTAGAGAAAGAGGCGCAACACGCAAATACACACACCACGGGTTAAAATACGTAACAGGTGAGGGATATAAAAACTTCGAGAAAAATTTCATCGAAGAAATTAGACAGAACTTCGCACTCGCAGGATGCGGAAGCCTAGATGACCTATGCACGGAAATAACACTAGACAAGGACATAGAACAACAGAAAAATATCAAGACTCCATGGCCACAACCTGCAGAAAATCCTTTCAAGTATGGAAAGGAGGGAAAAAACTATTATAAGTCGCCACCATGGTGGACGACGGAGCTCACTATCATAAGAAAATAAACGCCATGAGACAGCGCACCAAAAGGGACAAGAACCCGGACAGGAAAAAACTGTACCAGCAGGAGAAAAAGAAATACGTAGCCGCGCTTATGAAGTAAAAAATATTCTCATGGAAACAATACTGCAACGCTATCACCACATCGAATCCCTGGAACGCAGTCTACAAACTGGCATCAGGCAATCTTAAAAAAAAAGCAGCACTCTCTCTACCTTAAGAAAGCCCGATGGAACCCACACGGCGGACCTGGCAGAAACGATACGCTATATGAAAGACCTAACACTCGAAGATAGAGGAAATCGACAGCGCAGGGCACAAACTCACCAGAGCCGCAACTAAAGTACTGATAACAAAAGACATTCCATTCACAACATAAGAAATATGAGAGGCCATAAAGGAAACAGACAAGACAAAAGCACCGGAAGAGGACGGCATAAAAAGCGATATCCTTTATTGCGCCTTCGGCCTGTTGCGGAAGTCCACAACGGCATTAGACAATGGTTGCCTAAGGATGGCTTGTTTTCTCAGGCGATGGGAGACGGCGATAAGACCAATAATCAAGCCGGGGAAAGAAACCAGCACCGACATTGCCAAATACCGCCCGATAAGCCTGATCAGCACATTAGCTAAAGTACTAGGAAAAGTCCTTATAAGCAGAATCAAGCATTACATGCATTCAATTTACTGAGCCAAAATCAATATGGATTTACGCCGCAAACCAGCACAGTAGACGCAGTTATGGACTTAAGACTATGTACAAAGAAGTATGGAAGAGGGACAATACGTAGCGCTCATAAGCCTCGACGTAAAGGGAGCCTTCGATGCCGCCTGGTGGTCTGGAATACTATTTTCATTAAGGACGCTAAAATGTCCAAGGAACATATACAACCTATGTGATACCTAAGCCGCTCTAACATTAAACAGCCGAAAGGAGCAAAGGACGATACTCTTAGGGTACGCCAAGGATCCGCGTCTGGACCAGGCTTCTGGAACATCCAGTTTAATTCTATACTACAACTATAATTGAAAAGAATACCAAAATAATTACAAACGCTGATGACCTACTAATACTTACCAAAGGAAAGACCCAAGAAGAAGTTGAAAATTACGCCAATATTGAGCTAAGCAAAATCACAATGTAGGCAAGAGAAAAAATAAATTTCAACGAGTAGAAGTCCAAAATGACGATAATAAACCGTCGGAGACCCAAGATCAAGAGGGAATACAAAATATACCTTAACAAAGCGACAAGAATAAACCATTAAATACCTGGGGAAGTTAGTTTCTAGCCTTCAAAGTGTTAAGACGTGTCGACCAAAGCCCGAGTGGTTAAGTGCAATAAACCCATAAACTACCTGTAATCAGGGGGGTCCGTGGCGACGAAACAGCGAGGAGTGACCGCAGTCTTCATAGTGAGTACACAAGGGCTGCTGCCCACCTACATCCTCAACTGAAAAAGTACATTGAAACTCAAATGTACCCCTCGACAAACTACGTGCATTATGCAATCCCAACTAAATGTGAACTTACAGTGAATCCAGCGAAATACCATACAACACTCCAATGCCTATAAACCAATCCCTCTCACAACCTACAACGCCACAACCGACATACCCACCACAAGCAGTACTGAACGCTAGCCAACCCCAAAACAGCATTCCCGTTCCTACTTCGGCACAATTACAACCAGAACAAATATGGCAAACAGCAGGAAAAGAGGCAGAAAAACGAGACAGGAAAATCTGAATACGAATAAGCAAGACTAAAGGCTTGGGGGAAATATTCCTACGAACAATAGATTCAGTTCACTTTCAGAACATATAGAGAAAGCAGCTAAACAAAGTACCGAATCAAAGCCACCCCGATCTTCATATCAGGAGTCACGAATAAAAAATCTCTAATCGAGTTACTTAACACAGCACAAAACCTTGTGAAAACACTATACAACGATCAAGTCAGAGTACAGCCCACAGAAATCTCAGTACGTACCACTATAGTGAAAGCACTAATAGACAAAAAACGGAATTTCACTTACAAAGAAAGACAAGCTATCGCGTAGTCCTAAAGAACATTCACCAATCCACGGACTTGAATAACATCAAGCAGGATCTAAAAGATAAGGGGCACGAAGTAACGAACATCTGGAATGTCAAAGTAACTAAGAAACCCTTACCCATCCACTTTGTCGACAGCAAACCCTCTGGTAACAACAAAGAAATCTACAACATAACCACATTATCGAACACAATTGTATAGTTTGAAGCACCTCACGCCAAACGGGAAATCCAATGCATGCGCTGCCAACAGTTCGGACACACGAAAAAGTACTGCAGAAATAACCCAAAACGCGTAAAGTGTACGGCACAGTATTTAACCAGTGTCCCAGGAAAGCTAAAGACTATGACGTCAAATGTGTAAACTGTCACGAAAAACATCCGGCTAACTATACAGGATGCATGATACACAAATAAAAAATGTACCCAAGAATGTGAGAACGTATCATAGAAACAAGATCACCCCCAACATGAGTAACCTAAGCTCAGGTTGCACAAGGACAAACCAAACCGCCCCAAACAAATGTACCCCAACCTCACAACGAACATGGCACATTCAGCAAAGACCTAATCGAACTCAAATGAAAAACCTGCTACTTAATAACGGCGCTCATCAGCAAAACAACTAATGGCTCATATACTCAAGATTGCAGTCTGGAGCGCTAATGGCTTATGTCAACATGCGCAAGAGATAAAACTATTCTTACAGACTTTCACCTAGACATTCTACTGGCATCAGAAACATTTCACCGAGAAGAGCTACATGAAAATACCAAACTACAACATATATCTCACCACTCACCCAGACGAGACAGCGCACGGAAGTACCGCAGTAATAGAGAAAACACCGAACACCACGTAAGAACAGAATATAAACAAGACAACGTACGAGGTCTGTAAATAAAATCATGAGACTGCCTGCGTATCGCACGATCTGGCAATACTGCGGGCTTGCCCTTCACATGAAGGTTAGATGAGTCTCAGAATTCTAGTATGAGTTTCAACTCGCTGGCGTCAACACGCTACTTTTAGTGCGGTTCCTTATGAAGCAGTTTTTGTGTCACGGAAATGGAAGAGCGCAATTTCGAGCAACGATGTGCAATCAAGTTTTGTGTCAAACTTGGGGAAACCGGAATCGAAACTTTCAATAAACTGAAACAGGCCTATGGGGAGCATGCTTTGTCGAGATCACAAGTGTTCAAGTGGTATAAGGCATTTTCAGAGGGCCGTGAATCCATCAAAGATGAACTCCGCTCTGGAAAATCTTCAACTTCAAAAACTGATAACAATGTGGAGATAGTGCGAGCCCTTGTGCGGTCAGACCGTCGACTCACAGTGCGAATGATCGCTAGTGACAAATTTGAACCACACCACGGTCCATCAGATTTTAACAGAAATTAGCCATGAAAAAATTGTGTGCGAAGTTTGTTCCCAAAAACCTGACAATCGAACAGGACAATCGGAAGGACGCGTGTCTTCATCTTCTGGAACGGATCCAAAGGGACAGAAATTTCTCGAAGAACGTGATCACAGGTGACGAAACACGGATCTTTGAGTACGATCCAGAAACAAAAAGACAAAGTAGGGAATGGCACACATCTGCATCACCACTTCCGAAAAAAGCGAGGAGCAAATCAAAAATAAAATCCATGCTCATCTGCTTTTTTGACAGTGAAGGGATTGTCCATACAGAATTTGTGCCTCAATGACACTGTTAATCAGTTTTACTACCGTGAAATTCTTGAAAGACTAAGAAAGAGTTGTTCGCGTGCGACCAACCATTGCTGACAATTGGATGCTCCATCACGACAACGCCCCTTGTCACACGGCGATCTCTGTGATAGAATTTTTGGCTAAAAAGGGCATTCCTGTTGTTTCACAGCCCCCATACTCCCCTGATGTGAGTCCGTGCTACTTCTGTTTGTTCCCAAAACTAAAGTTTCACCTTAAAGGACGCCATTTTTGGACGGTGGAAAACATCGAAAAAGCTGTAACCGACCAACTAAAAGTGATTCCGGTTAGCGACTATCAGCGTTGCTACGAAGAGTGGGAACGTCTCCGGAGGTGTGTAGCCTCCCAAGGGAACTATTTTGAAGGGGACAAACTCGATTTGTAGTTTAAAATGTTATATTGAATCAGTCTCATTACTTTATTTACAGGCCTCGTACAACCTACTAGCATCTCTCTCGAAGACAACATAGGAGAAACAGTCTCTGCCATCTACTGCCGTCTAAACCACAATTACGCAGATTATGACCGTTTCTTTAAGACACTCGGACACCGCTTCATTGCCGAAGACTAATGCCAAACACACCTCCTGGGGATCCCGACTCACAAATACGAAAGGAAGAGATATTTAAAGTTATGCAAAATAACAACCTAAAGCACCTTTCCACATGACAACCCATCTACTGACCAAACGATCCAAACAAAATGTCGGACCTCTTATACGTCTGTGTAACTAAGGGAACTGACACCAAAAAACTCGCAGTGGTATCCTGTCTCGAACTAACGTCAGATCACACCCCTATCCTGGTAACTGTTTAACCACACTCTAGAAAATCAAAGAAACAGTCGTCATACAGCCAAAAAGACTGGAATTGCTTTACAGAAACTCTTGACAAACAAATAACCCTGACGATAACCCTAAAAACTGAAATCGACATTGAAGAATCAGTCGAATACAACCAAACCTATACAGAAGCCCCGATAAATATAAAACTGGCAAAAAAGAAAGGCTCGCAAAACATGGCAACTAACAAAAGCCCTTCAAGACAAACGTTACAACAAAATAGGCGAAAGAACTGATACACGAGTTACATACTCTCACAAACGAGGGTATCCAAAACTCTCCAAGAACTGACGCCAACTGAAGCCACCGACTATTCGCTATGGAAAGCCACCGGCAAAATAAAGCAACCTCAGCACCAAATACCGTCAATACGAATAAGCCGCGACACCTGGGCACCAGACACAAAAAGCCACGGCCTTCGCAGAACATCTCGCATCTGTCTTCCGTTTGCATCCCAAATGTCGGCATTTGAAGAAACCATTAAGAATGAACTAAATGCCCCACACCAGATGGTCCTACTAATGAAGAAAAACCGGATTAACGAGGTTAAAAAAGGCATAAAACAAAATCCATCCCAACAAGGCCCCAGGCTACGACCTGATCACCGGAAAACTTCAAAAACTTTCCCAAACAGGTCTCAGAGCGATACCACAAATATATAACGCCATACTACGAATCAAATACTTTCCCTGTCAATGGAATATAGGACAAATCATAATGATCGCAAAACCGGGGGAAAAACCCAGACGACATAGCATCGTATTGACCAATTAGCCTCCTACCAATCCTAAGATCGTAGAAAATATACTACAACGACGAACACCCATTATAAAAGAAAGCAAACTCATACCTTCCCACCAATTCGGATTTAGAAAGAAACACGGAACCATTGAAGAAGCTAATCGATTAGTTAATAAAATCCACAACTTGGAAAGCAAACGCTACTGCTCAGCGGCCTTCATCGACCTAAGTCACGCCTTCGACAAGGTATGGCACACAGGCCAATTCTACAAACTAAAACGTGCATTCCCACACCCGGCATACACAATACGGAAGTCGTATCTCAACAACAGAAATTTTCAAGTACGATATCAATACACCACAATCTATACCATCCAATCTGGAATACCATAGGGTAGCATCCTCGGAACCATACTCTATTGAATACACAGCAGACTTGCCGGAAACTGAGCAAACGATGACAGCAACCTATGCTGATACAGCAATTCTAGCCTCACCAAAATCCCATTACTGCTTCAACAAACCTTCAACACCACCTTAATCAGTTAGAAAAGTGGTTAAAACGATGGCGCATAAAAGCCAATGGAAATAAATCGACCCATGTTACCTTCTCCTTGAAACGAGAAATCTGTCCCGTAGTTACATTAAATGGACAGTATATTCCACAGGGAGAAACTGCCAAATACTTAGGCATCCATCTCGACCGCAGGCTGACATGGCAAAAACACATTTACCAAAAGAAAACAGCTTGGATTAATTAATCTAATTACTAATCTACAAAACCATCCCAAAGCCCATCTGGACGTACGGCATACCCCTCCGGGGTACAGGCAAGAAATTCCAACAAAAATACTGCAACGATTTCAAAATGAAGTCCTCAGATCAATCGTCAACGCTCCATGGTATGTACCGAACACTATTTTACACACCGATCTACAGATGCCCACAGTTAAAGCAGAAATAACTAACTTCAGCACCAAATACCGAGAAAAGCTAATCACACATCCCAACGAACTCATAATCGCCCTACTAGAAGAGCCAAGAAGATTAAAAGTTTCAAACCAACTAAACTAAGAGGATTCTCATAAGTACCGTACCACAGATACATTTGATTTGAGAATATTCACTGGAATATTACTCTACAAGCCACGCAATATAAGCGTAGGGTGTAAAATTAAGTGTACTTATAGTCTGTAATAGATGGTAGTACAATAAAGGAGCCAAAAAACCCTGAGAATGATAGATAAAAGAATCAACCTCAACGCGCAGATTACACGACCGGGAAATGCATCAAGCTAATTCACACCCTGTCAAAGACGGCCAATGTCAACTGAAGACTACGACACAACGTACTCCGAATGTTATATTTAGGGAACAATAAATACTACCCATTCTGTCATACGGAGCCCAAGTATGGGTAGATAGACTGCAGCAAAATAGCAACGCCTCAAAATTCAGGAGAATCCAGAGACAGACCAACATCAAAATTGCTAAAGCAAACACAACCTTGCACAAAGCCCTCTGCGTGCTTACAGGGATAACCCCAGTTATAATCGAACTGGAAAACACGGCAAAGCTGTATCACGTCAGCCGCGGGAAAACCCAAGATGCTTGTATGGTGCACCAATGTACAGGAGATAGCCCCACCAGCTAAAACTATCGAGCTGAAGAATAAGCGTGACGATATGCACTACAAGTTGGAAATCTACACGGATGGTAATAAACACGAGAAAGGAGTGGGATCCGGGGTGGCAATATTCGTCGACGGCAGCCTAACTCACCAATAACGGTATCAATTGGCGAAGTGCTCCAATAATCAAGCGGAGCAGCTTGCAATAGTGAAAGCATTGACAAAACTGAAGAGTATGCATACAAGGAAGCCAGCAGACTACAGCCATCAACACTGACCGCAGAATAACCCTGGAGACATTAGCTAACCCAAAAAACCACCAAAGCTTGGTTGAATCCATCAGGAAGGTGATACGAACATTAGAAGATGGATGGATCGTACACATCTCATGCGTGAAGGCCCACGGTAACAACCTTGGGAACGAACTTTCCGAACAGCTGGCGAAGGAGGCGGCCGGCGACAACAGCCTACAACCTACCATAAATATCCCAAAAGTGCAGTGACATAGTGAACTAAAGTGCTTGGGGCTACAGCAGAGGTACAGTGAATGGGACATAACTAATAAAGGTGCCTTAACGAAAACCTTACCGACGATAAATGACAAACCAAACGACTACAAATGAACCTAAACCTATCAACGGTAGTAACTGGGCATGGGAAATTAAGATCCTTTCTGTACAGATTTAAAATAGACGACCCGACATGCCCTTACCAAATGGGCTACCAAACTACCGAGCACATAATCAGGGAATGCACCAATCTAAACAAATGGGATACTCTTAAAATGGAATTTCAAATGCGGGAGGGAGATGGCCACTGTCTAACAGTGAGCTAGCAAACAAGTACACGAATTTAATTCAAAAGTTCGCGAACTCAACTTGCAGGGCTAATAGGAGCAAAAAAGGTACAACACTAGGAAATTTAACCAGAAACCAGTAAACAAACAAAATAAAAACAATAAAATATCCAAGATAAGACCAAACGATTGAACTCACAAGAACGTAAACAGCGTGGATGATATAGCATGCAATATTGCATATGTAACGGGACATGCCTGAAAATGACTGAAAAATTGTGACAGCTACAGCAGCAAGTGTATGAGCTGCAACAAATGTTACAGCAACAACTACTACTGCCAAATGAATTTTTCCACATTGCGACAATGTTTTTCATGTCATGGTACGAGATTGCATGTCTCAGGAAAGTTACTTGAACGGCGGGAGGGATTCTGCTCTCCCTTGGCTCAGAACCAGTTAACACTTATCCTGCTAACGTGGAGAATATGGTGAGCTCCTAACAACGCCAGCAGATGGAAGATGGGATTTAACTCGGCGTTTAAAGCGTTAATGAATATTGAATAATTAGTTCATCTACAGTTGTGTACATCAAGTTATTGTTCGAGGTTCTGCAGTTGCATTTGTTCTTAAAGTGACTGATAACTTTGATTTAACGAATTCTCTGTGACGGAAGACGCAGCCGCAACAGCAGCAGCAACAATAGCAGATGGCACAGCAGTTTCAACAGCTGCTGCAACAGTTTGAACGGCTTTTAGGGCAGTTTCAACATAGAACCAACATATCCAGTTTTACGAATTCAAACAGTTGCAGGTGAAACGCCAGCTGCAGCGCAGACAAAGACTCGAGCAGAATCAGCAACAATAGATAGCACAGCAGTTGCAACAGCTGCTGCGAGTCTGAACAGCTTTTAGGGCAGTTTCAAGATACAGAACCAACATATCCAGTATCAAGAATTCAAACAACTGCAGGTGAAACAACGCCAATTGTAGCGCAGACAAGACGAGCAGAATCAGCAGCAGTAACAGATGTTCGATAGACTGGAGATCAGCAGCAGCAGCAGCAGCAGAAAAACGAAAGGCTCGCAAAAGATGGCAACAAGAGCCCCTCAAGACAAACGTTACAACATAATAGCAAAAAACACGTTATCCGCAGCAGAGCTCGTCTATGGCGAGCCCCTGCGTGTTCCCGGTGAGTTCCTGGTTCCAGCCACCCCGAAGGTCGAGGCACCCGTCTTCATTCAGCAGCTCCGCTGCCATATGGACCAGCTGAGCCCAACCCCGGCAGCACGCCATGCATCACCGGCCACATTTATCCACAAAAATCTACGAGACTCAACCGTATTCTTGCGGCAAGACTCCGTACGCTCTGCACTGGATCCACCATAGTGATCCATAAACATAACTGCCCGCACGGACAAAACACTAACCGTGCGCGGCCGGCAGATCACTATATCAACCGACCGAGTCAAACCCGCCTAGATACTGCAAGAAACCCAGCACGAAACCGGCAGCCCAAACGGGTAGGTCTCATTATTTACTTAGTTCCTGCCTCCCATTTTTCGGAGCACCATGATTAACTGGCAAAATCAAAACAGTTGGTGACCTGTGCAAATTCGATCTCTCAATTCTTGACACTCCCCATAACCACTCCAAAGATTCCGCATGCTAGGAGAATTCTCAAGGTGGTACGAATTCAGACATATTTGCAGCAAATAACCCTGACACCAATTTTTTAATTCCAACTAGAAAAAGTGAAATGTAGTTTGCTCATGTTTCCAGGAATACAAGATGATGGTACAGGTGCGAGAAAGGAAGCAGCGTTAGTGAGAGTTCATGAGTGAGAAAAGGAGAGCAATTAAGACCGCATTCTCATTGACTCGTCGGTCGCTACAAGACAAAGCAAGATAGCCAGCATTGGAAACATCAAGAAATGAATAGTTGGTCTTGTCACATCAAGAAGAAACAAACCGGGCCTGCCACCTCAAGAGAGCATCGCCAGACTTGTCACACGAAGGGAGCACTGCCGGCCCGGTACCGAGATTATTTGCCGTTTGTACTACAAAAGGAGACGTTTGTCTGCGACACCGAAGGGAGTGATATTGTCGGTGACGCTCAGAAGGGAGTAAGCGTCGTTTGACACCTATCACAGACCACAGGCAGAGCACCGTGTGCCTGCCATCCAGCCAGGTACCTCCTTGCTGCACACCTAGCTGCTGACCTGACGCTTCACAGCAGTCCAGCTCCTCACTGCAACCATAGTCACTGGGGAGACCCAGTAATAGACTAAACCACGGCAGTTGAGCCGTAATTCTTACGATGATAAGTGTACGACTTCCTGACCAATAAAGCTTGTGTTGTACTGGAATCAACACTGAGAACTATCCCACAGTATCCCACAAGTGAAAACAAAATTTCCTGGGATTTATGCAACCCAGTGCTAATCATCCAGCTGTATGTTGCACAATTAGCACTTTACTTTGGCAAGGGAAGTGGTTGTGGCCAAAGAGTGTCCATGCATGTCACGAGGGGCTGGCGAAAGCTATTGAATCACCAGGCATGACAGCTGGTCTTGAGTATGAGATTTCGATCAATAATTACTGAATATAAAGCAGGAATGCTATTTCTTGGCTGCAGTTTTCAGTAATCTGAAAGGTAGTTATATTTATTTTATTTCACTTTAATATTATTACCCATATACAGTTCACTCTTATTAAAGTGCTTTTTACTTTACTGGATTGCTTATTAAATTATCCTAAACGTGTCCGTGTATTTAACCTGTAACAAGTAAATGAGGCAAGGTTGGTTCATTGTTTATTGTCCATTGTTGGACTGGTGGCAGCAAAACTATTAGACCAATCA
>Ga0268261_10000864_pt1 | contig 20077 bp, 15 predicted proteins | sample TergutNc150P1_FD_190353 | JGI IMG/M metagenome (GOLD analysis project Ga0268261, IMG submission 190353) | Nasutitermes corniger P1 segment gut microbial community from laboratory colony in Florida, USA - Nc150 P1 (SPAdes) (version 2) | ecosystem: Host-associated > Arthropoda: Insects >...
AGGTGTAGTACATGTGGAGGCCTACTTCACTGTCTGTATGCAGAGTGACATAGTGTATAATCACAAGGGCAACTGAAATTTATGTTTGACTGATAGTATTTAGTTAATTAACAACAAACAGTTGACAGTCTAATGTTAAACCAGTGTTTGTCATGCTGTTTCAGCTTTTGAAAAGAACTGCAAATCAGATCTTGAGCAGTGACCTTGCAACATTTCACAGTGTCGACATCACAAGCATTCAGCTGGCATTGGCAGAGAGGCAGTCTGAGCTTCCCCACACTAGTCGGTCTGGTATTCCTGTCATTTTACCAGACAGTGAAACAAGGTTTGGTTCCGTGAGGTTAGTGGTATACTTTGAGTAGCAGTACTGTAAGACACACTGAAATCTTTATTTATAATAGTTCCACTGTGAATTATTTTCCCTATTCGCTGCTCATATAAACAGTGTATAGTTATATTAGACACATTATTTTCAAAGTGATTTTACCATGTCAGTATTATGTATATATACAAGTAATGTAGCCACACTTTCAGTCACAACAGTTGTGTTTTTATTAAAATATGACAACTTGACACATGTTCTGACCCTTTAATGTCATCTTCAGTTAAGTTCAGTTATGGGCCTCAAAATTATAAGAACATAACATTTGGGATCCCAGGGTTTTATCATGTATATAGATGGTGTGAAGTTGGGTATCTCAGAACTTATTTTAAGTTTAAAATATGTGTCTGTATATTATTTATTTTGGTAAAATCTTGAAGTGTTGTTGATTCAAAATGATGTATTATTCTTACATTTGATCAATATAGAACCTTCTGCTTCATTGTTTTTGTATGTTCTCATTATGTGTAACATGACCCACAGTATAGCGTATGTGGTACTGGTGTCTTGTTGGTTTGTGTTGTTGTTGTTTAGGGTTTCAGCTTCTATTCTGGGTGTTTTCTGTGTTGTGCAGTTCTTTTCCTGCCTTGGTATAATATGTTGAATCCTGTTCTTGGTGCACTCGTCTTGTTTCTAGTTATATCTGTAAAATTTTGGCATTTTGTTTTATGTCTATTTTGTGTAGTTGATTTATTATACAGGGCATTCCTAAATCAGTTATGCAAAAGTCTACTGTCATAACTTCTGAACTAGAAGTTACAATATTTTCAGGTACATTTCAAAAGTTGTGCCTAGTTGTCAAGTTTTCATTCAAACCACCAGATGGCATTTGCCTTGTGCAGAGCTGCTTAGAAATCATGCCAGTCATCATGGAGTTGTATACCGGTGTGGAGTGCATGCAGTGTTGTTTGTGGTTACACGAATCACAATTGCCCACTTCTGTCAGAGAAAGTTCAGGACCAAGTATCACAAAACATCACCTCAAACAATGACTATTTTAGTGTGGTACAGTCTGTTCATTGAAACTGGCTGTGTATCTCACAGGGAGCTGGGCCAGGGTTGACCTTGTGTTGCAGATGAGACGATATAAAATGTGCTGCAGACCTTCATTTGCAGTCCATGAAAATCACCCACATTGAACACCTGTGAATATCTGTAGATAGCAATTAAATATATATGATATATATCATAATACTGCAAGTTTTCTGCTTACTGTGTTATTATACCTTAGGTCTGTATAAATAATTTAGGAATACCCTGTATAATAGTAGTATTACCTGCTTACAGTTTTCTGATGTTGATAATAACCTTGTGTATATTATGGCTATTAACCTTTTCCCGTATATGTTCTTGATCTCCCTATTACCACCTAGACAATTTATGCAAAAAGTAGGCTTTGATTTGGAAATTAGAAAACTGTTGCTGTCTTTTGTTCGTGTCTTTATACTATTAGAAGAGGTTTCAGAGGATGTAAAGAGCAGGGCTGTACAAATTGCAGGTGTCAGGTCACCCAGGCAGCTAAATTTTGCATGGTGGTGCCTGTTATTTGTGGGTCCTAAGTTTGAAACCTTTTGTGTCACTCCTCTTGTGCCTGAAGTTTTTAAGGCAGCTGCTGGATTTTTTGAAAATCTGTACACACTTGGTAAAGAGAAATAGTATAATAGAATTATCAACCTAGGATAGGTACAAAATGTCATATTGCAGCAACAACCTACGCCAAAGAGGTAAGTGGACTAGGAGGGCCCATGTGGGTGGCACGTAGTATCTAACTGGATTGGCAGACTTCTTGCGCAGTATGACATAAGTACCATACACATATCAACTGGAAAGAGTTCACATGGACTAATACCACTAAAAGATGACTTCTACAGCATAACATGTGAGTGTTGTGATGTATGTGTTGGGCAGACGGGTCATTGCATGGAGATGAGACAAAAAATACTTGACAAACCCCTACCCTTCCATCAAGTAGGCAGATTGAAAGGGGCAGAACACAGCATAAAAATGGACCACTGCATCAAGATTCAGCTAGCAAGGTATCAGATTGTGTGAACTGAGTCATTACAGAAGCCATAGAATTAAGGTTACACCTGAACAAATTCAGCAGAGAAGAAGGTTTCAAATTCAGACATGGAACCCACCATTCACACTAACAGCAGGGCAAACCTAGGTTGAGCAAGAATCAGAAGGCACTACATCAGTATGTGGAGACCACACCTCAAGGTCAAACCACAAAAAGACTTAGATGAATGAAGGATGACTGAACTTCATTGGACATGAGCAGAAATCTTAAATGTAGATGAACAGCTACTCTCCAGGTTAAGCTGCTGAGAATCAGGGTGGATAAAAAATGAATCACAGCTTAACATGGCTCCATATTGTGCATCAGCAGACCAATAAAGAAGTTTGGAAGGATGGACCAAGAGACACAATGCGTACGTGTATCAACAACTGACAGTTTGCCAACACATAACCCTGAAATACTAGTCCTTGTCCAAGTTATGATGTGACTGATGGAATAGAATACTTAGTATAGCAACTTGCTACAGGTGGGATGGTCTGGGGATCAAATCCTGGTGGGGATGAGATTTTCTGCACCTGTCCAGACTAGCCCTGGGGCCCATCCAGTCTCCTGTGCAATGGGTATCACATATCTTTCTCGGGGTAAAGCAGCTGTGATGTGACATTGATAACCCACCCCCATCTAGTGCCAAGATTAAAGAAAGAATAGAGCTATGCTTCTGCTCCTACTGTGGCCCTTTGTGGCTTGTTCTGGTTTGAAGCTTTACCTTTATGATGTGACTAATTGCCAGAGAATGTTGTTTATTGTGTCTCACTATATAGGTTGTGAGACAATAGGTAGGTGTGTTCAACTTTATGTATCCTCAAACAACAAATGAAGGAAGGCATCTAAGTTCAGAGTACATGACTTTCACATGTATAATTTTACAATGATATGGTCATTCTATATGAGATATGAATTTTTAGATCGGTGCCATGCGGTACAAACCGGGCCATCCCTGGATTTGACCTCCATGGTGTATGGAATTTCTGACATATCTTTGTGTTCTGTTTGTGTAACAACTACATATGATTTTAATATATTTTAAGCTACATGTCTCGTAACTGCAAATACCAGAACTGAAAGTGACAAGCCATCATAATGGGTTGATGTTTTCATAAATATTTGTATGATATTTATAACCATAAATTAAATAATTATGACAGAATTGAGATCTGAAGTTTTTAATAATATTACTTTCAGCAAAATCACTTTAATCCTACGTTCTGTAATTCGGAAACCCTGATTATCTGTCTCTTGAGGAGAGTAATTCCTAAGACCAGAAGTTTTCCTTTTTATCAACAAAGAGCTTCATCAATGAAACAGGCATATGTCAGGGTCATATTCAAAAATGCCGCCACTAGTGTCTGTTGTTGTATCTCTTGATCACTTGCCTCTTACTCCTCAACCTCTTCATCTGTAAAGGCTTTGGAGAACACAGAAGAGGACCCTAACAGGAATTTCAGAATATATTTGTAAGATATACATTGGAATTCCTTTCACCTGGCATCTGATCATCTGACACTCCTTATTGTTTAGCAGTCGAGGAACATAGTCTCAGGACAGGAGTTTGCCATTTGTAACTTAAAGTGCACTTTATCTTGGGTTATCTGGATCTTATTGAGTTCATCATGCTATTAAAATAGCATCAGAATATCCAGAGGTGAGTAAACAAGGGACTGCTGGCAAGGGGAAACTCGTAACTTTTGTGATTCCTCAGAAACTTTAAACAAATAGAAGGTTTCAAATTAGCGAAAACCAAAGAGAGATTACAGTTTTACACGTCATTGTGTTGTCAGCTATCTGTGATATAAGGAAAAAGAGGAACAATTACAATACAGCATCAAGTGAAAGTGTGAAGGACCTTTTCAAATGACATATTGAAGAGTCTAAATTGGTTCAGTTGGACAAGGTGTTGTATCTGTGGTTTCCAGCATTGTTTTCCAAAGGAAGCCCCATGACTGGGCTTATGATAATTGACAAAGCTATATTTTTGTTTGATTAAATGAAAGTATGTGGCAAGTGCACATTCTCTGAGGGCAGTAACAAAAAAATCACCTATAAGAACTAAGGTACTGTTTGATAATCCAGCGCCTTTTCTGTCCTGTGAGTGCCAGATTAAAGGAATTCTACTGTATATTTATTTATAGTTTTGCTGGCCTTGTACTTGAAGCATCTAAACGAATCTCTTTCTGGAATGTCTTGTGCCCGTGACAGCTGTGTTCTTTTTTGCAGTTTGTTTCCAGAGCAGAGTGTCGCAAAGAAAACAGCTGAAGCACTGTTGGTGGGGCAGAAGCCAATAATAGAACAGTGTTACAAGCCGGAGTTCTTGCGTCTTGTCCCCCCCATACACAGCTGTGAGGATGAGGTACAGTCTTATAATTCTTAGTTTTTGCGAGTACATTTGTCTCAGTGGTTCTCCCTGTATGTGTGCCACTTAAAATCATTCAACTCTGTAGCTGAACATTTTGGTAATCAGCGTGTTATGGGCTTAATACTTGAGTAGCATGATACAGTTTTGCTTATGTAAAAGACTTTATTGAAAGTTTTTCTTTTATTAGCTTCCTTTACAAATGATGACCAATTACTCTTTTCAGTTGGTTTGGTTGAATACAACAGAACCATCAGAACATAAGGCAGCATATGATGTAACTATGTGTGTTTCTAATTGTGAAGGGGTTGAGGCCAAAAGGCTTATGGCCCGTGCTTTCAAGGGTGCCCTTACACTTCAACAACAGCAGCATTTATTGGCTGAACTTGAAAATGACCCAAAATTAGTATATCACATTGGACTTACTCCAAGCAAGGTGAGTATTTAGTGTGGAACATACTGCACACCACACATGATGAATATCAAGAACTAAATACAGTCAAACTTGGTTATAACATCATGAAAAGGACTGAGTATTTTGTGTTGTTATAAATGAGTGTTGTTCTAATGGAGGAATATAATGTTATGGTTAACACTGAGGAATTAATTGGTACCACAGAATATGTCGCTATAGATGCAGTGTCACCTAAATTGATGGTGTTTAAATCGGGTTTGACTATATATTTCACAGAACAGTGGTCACTATCCAGAATGAAATATTTTGCACTACATGTTTGATGAGGATCAAGATTGAAACATATTGCAAAACACATTTGATGGGTGTCTAGAGTGAAACAAGGTGCATAATACATGTGGTGAATATCAGATTGAAATCCTGAATTTCATGTGATATGTATGAAGAGCGCAAGCCAGGATAGCTCAGTCGGTATAGCTACTCGCTACGGGCTGGATGGTCCGGCAATTGAATCCCGGTGGGGGTGAGATTTTCTGCACCTGTCCAGACCAGCCCTGGGGCCCACCCAGCCTCCTATACAGTGGGTACCGGGTCACTTACCAGGGGGGTAAAGCAGCCGGGCATGGCATTGACTGCCCACCCCTATCTAGTGCTGAGGTTAAAGAAAGAGTAGAGCTATACTTTTAGTCCCCTTCTGGACCTTCGTGGCCTGTTCTAGGGTGAACTTTACCTTTTTTTTATGTATGAAGAGTGAAACATTAAAGTTTTCAGGTTATGATGGTGGATGTAGTTGAAGTGATGGTTGTTTTGGTGTTTTTGCACTGTGTAGTACGATAGGTTGGGACAGTGCGGGAGAACACATTGTCTCCATCTTTATCATGACCAAATTTGGTTCAGGTGGGTGCTGAAGTAACTGGTAAGAGGATAATGTGTTGAGTATATATGATGGGTTCAGTATTCTGGCCAGTCAGAGCTGCAGAAATGGAAAAAGGGAATAAGTATTTTACTGATCCAGTGAACGTTGAGAGTTTAAAGTTTGATAAACTGCCAAGATCTTCATTTATATGGGATGCTCTGGTCTGCCAGTGGACGTCCGTTGCCTAACATTTCAGGATGACATAGTGGCCTCATCTTGAAGGGTCGGATGTCAAGTAGTGCATTCCTTCTTCATTGGACATCCAGTGCTTGAAGATAAGGTGGTCCTAAAGGTTATATGTATGCTTAGTTTTCTCTGGGTTTACTCCTAGCCCAAATTAATGATTCTGGTGACATCCACCAGAGTTTATGTATTGGTTTCATCCATTTGCAGTAATGTTACATTTCCTCCTAGAAATTGTACATAGCTGAGTAATTTACATCTTGGCTGTACAGTCCTCTTAACTACCTTGACTATGACATGCCCCTTTCTTTATTTGCCTTCTGCCTCTGCAGCTTATTTTCATTGCTTGTAGGTCAATCTCAACATCTGATATTTACCACTGTGAGAATCTTGAATCTTATTTAATGGCATGCCTAAGTATTGTATAGTGAATCATTCTTAGTGACACTCCATTAGTGATGTGGTTGTAGCTTCCAGACTTGGTTGAAAGCAATCCACTCATTGCTATTGAGGTACTGCTGAAGCTAATGCAGTCCAGCCAAATTACAGAATACTTCAGCGTACTTGTGAACATGGAGATGTCATTGCATTCTATGGAGGTGGTCAACAGGTAATGATGTTCTTAAAATTGCTTTCTTTATTTTAGCAAAATGTTCTTTTTATCTGATTGGTATAAACTTATACAGTAGAACTGTAAACTAATGCTGTTTAACTATGCTGAGGTAATGAGTAATTACAATGCAGCAAGGAAGTTCAGGGTTTCAAATGCAGAGTTATAAATTTGGAAGCACCAAAAGGGGAAGTTGATAAATGTAACACCCAAACAATTTTCAGTGAAACCAACAGACTTCAAGGAGAAGCTTGTTGCTTTTGTGTGATGTGATTGCACTTCTCAGAGTGAATGAATACATCCTGAGACATATAGCAAATGCTGATGAAACTGCTATGTACTTCAGTAGACTTTGGAATTATACTGTAAGTAATGGAGGGACAAAATCTGTGGTGATGAAAACAATGGGTAATTACAAGTTACAAGTAACTGTCATGTTTGCAGTGTTGGCAGATGGTAGCAGATTACCAACATATATGATTCTAAGCCACAAAACATTGCCAAAAAACAACTGCCTAGCAGAATCTGTCAGAAATGAACCTAAAAGTTGAATGTCCAATGGATTTTAAAGGAATGGTTGGCAGTGGTATGGAATGGAAGGCCAGAGGAGCTCCTGAGAAAATGGGGGATTTCAGTGTTTCATGCTTTTAACCCATTGGCACCAGAATTAAATGCCAGGTGCAGTCTGTAGAATGGTGGGATTTACATTACAAGATTCAGTTTGTCCACGCATAATTTTATAAGAAGGAGGTATATTTCATTGCATTTTTGTTACGATTTTTAGCAGTTTGTTTTTAAATTTGTTGAAGTTGAAGTTTCAGTGTGTGTTCTTTGCTCTGTATGAGCAACAAGAAACCAACAAGGGGAAGGGCTGCAGTCATTCTATCAAATAGTAATGACATTGTTCCAGATGCATCTCTAAACATCGTTCAGAGATAGCACTACAGTTGGTTTTTTTTATGAGGCAGCTCATGCACCATCAAACAGTTTGCACAACAGAGGTTGTACAGAAATGTTGACAGTGTACAGTGTGGCTTCAGGTGGTGCACAACACTGTACCACAATCATGTCTTTTTTCTGAATAAGAGATGTAATCATGTCCAATATCTTGCCAAAAATAAAAAGGAACATTTGTAAATAAACTTTGTAGTCTAGCAGCAAAGATATTTCCATTTCTCTTAGGGAATTGTTGTGGCTAAAATTGTCCCTTTTCAGCAGTGACATCTTCATCCACTTTCTCTTCTTCTTTTCTATCTTCTGTTTTTATTTTTCTCCTCCGAAACACAAGCAGTGATGCCTGACTGTGCAGTATTTAATCAAAGTAATGCACATGTATCTGTAGATAACTGTTTGTTACTTTGTGATGCTCATCCTACATGTTTCAGCCTCTATAGGCTATCTTCAGGGAGGTCATTGACAGAGGAATACTTTTATAGTAAATACTGTCAAAGATGTGCATATGGAGAGTTAAGTACATTGTTATCAATTAAAATATTGCAAATAATGTACAAAATGTGGATTAATTACAGGTATTTTACATTTCTTGATAATTTTATGTTTAGTTGCAGACAAACATCTATGTCACCACTCTAACCTTCATTCTGAAGGGAGTTGTATCCTTTTGCTGTTTGTTGATGTTTATGCCATAGTGGATCACTGTGGACTGGAGGACTCAGTGATCTATTGTTCATGGTTACATGTGTAATTAGTTGGATTAAGTACTGTAAAGTCAATCTGTTGCACAAAACATGGATAGGATAATGTTCAGTTTGTTACAATGATTGGTTATCATGCCACCTCAGATATACTTCCACATCCATAGGATATCAGCATCTGGTATTTACACATCCTGTTGTGTAATGTATGGATAGCACCACCTTTCTGTTTTCTGTCACTCTAGGGAGACAGATTTTTGGCTGCCCCCTTTTTGATATTGATTTTAACTCACAACTGGCTGTATTTTGCATTGGTCAGTTTGGGTGTCACAGAAGTTTGAAGTAAAATGTGGAAAATTTTAGTTAGTAAATAAAACATTGTTGGTTGAATTTTTTAGAAAAAAAAACATGGCTAAAATGCTGCTGGAAGTGTGCTGCCTGAAGCATGTGCTGGCTTGGCTGGTGCCTGGTCATGTTTGTGGATTTACCATCTTGCAACACCCTGTTCTACAGTGGCCTCTTTTGCACATATTGCTTTATCATGTATGGGTCCCATTAGGAAAGCAGTGATACTGATATATGTGTGTCATGGTTGGAATTGTATGTTTGGATCTTACTTTTATGTTGCAATGTTAACTAAATAATTGTGTGAAGATGTCATCTGTGAGTCTAGAGAGAACAAAAGAAAAATGTTTGAGCTCTGATATGAATCCAGTGATGGATCCAAAGAAGTGTGAGTCAAATTGCGGTCTTTGAGTTGTACTTCATTCCTCCAGGATTGCTTCAAGAGTGCCTCAGGACTACTTCAATATACCACCAGCAATTATACGAGTATTATTGCTGTGAATCTCAATTTTCACTTCCACCCCTTGTCCTTTTTTATGTTGAGTCTGATTAGGAGATATTTTGGTACATGACTGAACATTTGTGGTGGTGTGTGGGTGTGTGTTTATGGGAGGGAAGGCGAGAGAGAGGGGTTTCAAATTCAGTGGCATGCTTTTGTATCATGTTGATACTGGCCCACACTGACAGCAATAACAGGCACATGCCTGAAGTAACTAGGTATCCCAGTTGTCAGTCTGCATAGTAGATATGTTATGAAATCTTAATTGAGGTTTGAAAAGGGGGGAAAGGAGATTGAGACTATTACATTCTGAATAAACAAGTCTTGCCATAATTACCAAGGTTACTGGGGGCAGGAAAAAGTACTCAAGAGGGCTGTACAACAATGACCATATTTGGCCAGTGCATATGCTGCATCGTTAGGAAATTTGAACCCCACACTGCCACACAGTGCATCCTTCATTCAGCTCTAGAGGGTTAAGGGACAATTAACTAGAGAAATAGAAGCCACGCTCAGATCATAAACATGGTCTGTGCATTCATACATGGGGGAGTGACCTCACAGTGGCAGCTGTTAGATGCTGTGGTGAACAAACCATTCAGAGACCAACAAAAACAGTTCTGTAGTAAGTGCTCATGGCATGGGGCCCAGCTTTGACCCTAACTGGAAGAATGAAGAAGACCATTGTGACTCTTCTCTGTTCGTGTGTGTTCATGGCATGGTAGGGGTCTCACCAGAAGCATCTGTGAGGGAGTTTAAAAGCTGCTATATAACCATTGCAATGGATGGATCTGATATGTTGCTGAATGACAGTGAAGTGGCTGGAAGTTATAGCAGAGTTGTAAAGGTGGACACTCCGCAGACATTATAGGTGGAGAGGTTGACACTAGTTGGTAAAAGTAGATGGACTCTGATATATTGTGTGCATTAACTGTATCCAGTTCTTAGCAAAATATATCTGAGCAGGTTGTCTTGGATTTAAATGAATACATTTTTCCTTGGCAGATGTGTTGTTTTGAGGGTTGTCTGAGATCGGGTTCATGTTGCATCCAGGTAAATATGGTATATATTAGTGGGATATTTACATTATATATGTCAGAAATAAATACTTCTGAATTGAATAGTAGCATCTTTGTTTGAGAAGGATATGTGCAGCTTGTTCTTTACAGATACGGAGATTCAAAGTTTGCATCTGCAACAGCATTTAACCCTATTATGCATGTGTTGAGATACTTGTCATTTCATAAGGATGTGATCACTTGTTATACACCTCTTTTATTTATTTATGTTCATTTAATTTAGCTCTCATAATTCAGTCTATTCTGGTATTGACTTTATATGTCAGATTATCTCTTGGATGTGTAGGGTTATTGTAATTAGGTTCATTAACCTTTTCAAAAGGAGTGCTTGTTTGAAATCTGCACTTTCTTGCAGTAAAAATGGTTGAGGCTTTGTACTTTCACACAGCAAAGTTTGACACACTGACATGGTACAGGTAGGACAGGATGTGGGAAAAGATGCTGCAGGTGAATAATGGGCTTGAATAAAAGTTTCCTCACAGATATTTTAAATAATTTCTAAGTCCATACCTTCTGTTTACTGGTGCGTGCTTGTTATTTCAGGCTGACAACAACAGTCGATCTTCCTACCGAGTTTGTGCACCTGTATATTTCAAACTGTATTTCAACCTGTGAAACAATTAAGGATCGTTACATGCAGAATCGGTTGGTTCGTCTAGTTTGTGTATTTCTGCAATCATTAATCCGTAATAAGATTATTAATGTGCAGGTTAGTATTACTAGTATACTCTTCTTGCAGTTCATAAGAAAATGGCTGTGTTAGTATTCTGCACTTTCCTTTGGCAAGGCCTGTAGGACATGTTTGGAATGCTCACAACCTTTGACCTTAGAATGCCGTGAAATTGCATACAGTGTACATGTGGTTAATATACATATTGTTATTTCACAACTCAGATCCCATGCCCATGTCCTACAAGTAATGCACTTTGAAGTATGGTGTGGTTGCCTGTAACCTTGATTACTCCATTTCTGTGATATGTACTTCATAGTTATATAACAGAGTGAGTGCTTGTATGTGGACGTTTATTCAGTAATGAAGAGATGGTGCAAGGTTTACTGTTTGAAGCATATCTGTTACAACATGCATGTGTGGTATCAAACAGAACTTCCAAAGAATGTCATAAGCAGTGCGTTACCTCCATTTTTGTTGGCATTTGTGTACCTGTGGTTTTGAAAACATCTAAGTTAACTTTAATTGTTTGCACCCCATTGTGATGTGATGAAGTACTTGAATAGAAGTGTAGGTTGTCATGCACAACAGTGATTATTATGATTATTATTATTAATGTATTCTCACATATTAGTTATTAGGCAGCAGTCTTCTGGTAAGTCCAGATCTCAACAAGAGATCAAAGCGATTTACCCCACACTTCAAGAATGATGCATGAGGTGCTGATTAGTATGATCTGTAGTTCTATGACTGACAGGTGGTCTGGGAGCAACTGAAGTTTCTAAGTAACTCTTCTTAATTGTTCTTAATGCTCCAGTTATAACTGGCATAGTTGTTGTCCTCACTTTCCACATCCTGCTGACCTCCATCTCCAGTTCTTTGGACTTAGTTTTTCATTTTCCTTTGTGTTAGCAATTGAATCATCTGGGATGCCTGTATCGATTAGTAGGCAAATCTTTTCTTTTTTTAATGCAGTACTACAGTTTGTTGGTACCGTTGACATTTATGACCCTTGCAGGTATTATTCATAGTACTTGTCAGTAATGTGTAACCCCATATGTTGACATATTGTTCATTGGATGTGACCAGTCACCTTATTGTGTCTATTAGGTATTCCAATGGCTTAAGTGTTGTGCATCCTGCAACAGTGTGTTTTATATGTTCTTTGGACTTACAGCACCTTTTTTGCATTTACTATCAAATGCTTCATGTTGTTCTGTGATGGTTATACATGTTGAGTGCATGATCTTGGTCTGCTATTATTAAACTTTCTGATTCTCCCTTTAGGCCTGAGCTACATAACCATGTCAGGGATTTTTCTTTATCTACTGATGGTCTTTCAAGGTCACAGTACAATTGTCCATGCATTGGTTTACTTTTGAGTTCTGTCTTCTTTTTCTCAAGTGCTGGGCTTAAGTTGAGTCTTAATATTTTGGGCAGCAGTGTCTTGTTTCATATATTTTTGTTTTATTAGATTAGCTTCTTTTGCAGAGAGTATTTGGCTCTCCTGGCATCATATTCCTGCACTAATCTGGTCAGCCAGTCTTTGCCTTGCTTAATGTGTGCACTGAGACCAATTGTAGTGGCATTATATGTGGACTCCAGTTCAACTCATCCAGCTCCACCATTTCATCTTTTGATATAGAGTCTATTGATGTGTGCCTTCATGTAGTTGATTTCTTCAACACTTACAAGCTTTCTCATTTTTCTATCCATCTTTGCAGTTTCTTTTCTTACCCAGTTGACTAATCTGAAGCTGTAAACTAGGACTGATACAGCTAAGGTATTGATAGCTGTGATCTTGTTTGTCGAGTTGAGTCTGGAGAATTTGCTGGACTCTATGGTAATATTCCTTTACTAGTTTGTTCTGTTTTTGGTTGTTTTCAGTACCTTCACCTGTTATTATTATTGACTTAAACTTCTGAGCATCTATCCGCTGGGAAACCTTCACCTATCCCAGATTGTCTAAGGGATTAGTCTCAGTCAGGGGAGGGAGAGTCATCCTATCCCCTAAGGTCAAGGGGCATGTCATAGGATGTTGTGTCACATATATTACACGTGTATAATAGTACTGCTTTTTGCCCCAACCTTAAGATGTTTTTGATTAAACCTATATTCTCTGGATATTGTAGGAAGTTTTTGGTGACCACTTCTTCCGCCGAGGTGATGAGGGGGTAAAGAAATATGTTGTTAAACTTCCTCATATTTTTTATTTCCAGGGCCAAGTTTTCATATATCTTAATTTTCTCTGCCACAGGTTTGGGAGGATTATGGGTCAAGGGAACTGCTATATCATTATTGTTGTTGTTGTTGTTGTAACAGATAGGCCCATGGGTTTAACAAACAACAGTGTTTATTGTCACTACAGTTCAAACAGTTAAAACAACCAATAACTGAAACAGGACAATCACAAGAATTTAAAAAATCACTTTCAAGAGAACTTTCGGTACTCCGGACTCATAGTCCTATCTAAAGTTTTTCTCATTTCTTTTGTCTGCTGATGCTCACAGCACTAACACTGGTCTTAGAACACAGTACTCCACAGATGAACTTCTCCACTTGCTCTGCACCATGCAGTTTCGCAGTAATTATCCCCCTTCACCCTGCTGTTCACACTTGTCGCTCCACTATACAGAATGCAGTGAACACAGTGACTCACCATGACATGACTGTCTCTCTTTTGCTGCCTGTTGGCCTTATATGCTGCTTATTCCATCTTGAACCTATTCCAGTCAGTCCTTGATATACCCTTCTCAAATCTTCTGTCTCTTTCTTGTATGAGAATGGTATGGCATACCGGCAGACTTGACTTCAGAGGCTTCGTGGGTTGCTACACTACTAGGCACTGTTGCCCTCATATACATTATTATTATTATTATTATTATTATTATTATTATTATTATTATTATTATTATTATTATTATTATTATTATATAAATAGAATAATTATAACAACAATAGTAGATGATCTTTAAACCCACATTTCTTCCTGAGTAAGACATCGTCAGGATTTTTTCAATAATGTAATGAGATTCAGTTTTATATTCTGTTGTTACACAGACAACAGCAATCATGCAAGTACAGTATAAACAACCATCCTCATTACATTACAGTAAAAAACTGAAGAGCTACTGCAATCAAAACATGTTGTTTTAAAGACCACCTATTGGTATTGTTATAATGATTATATTTATATGTATTAATAATAAAACATTGGTGTTCAAGATAACATAAATGTCTATTCATGTACTTTATTGAAATTAACTTCTAAAAAATTGGCTTTAAGTTGAAATGTCATCAGTGTTCAGGGGTTTTCTTAGTTGGGTATTTAAATTTTCGCAGTGCATTACAAAAACATGAATATTATATGAACCTAAAGATATACAATTATGAAATAAACAGCATTTTGTGGGAAATATAAATTGTGCAGTCTATCTTACAAAATGTGGTACATATTCTCATTGCTGAAATAAATAAAGTTCTGTAAGTTTAAGAATTTCAAGTTTCTTTTACTTACATTTGGTTTTGGAATATATTTTGTGTAGGATGGTCTTGCTTAATCATGTTGCTACACAAGAGCATGTCAGACCTACTCTGTGATCATAGTTATCATCAAGAACAATAGGTGAACCAGGCTTAGTGGCATTTGAGCACCAGAACATGCTGTGTAACTTCTTTGTCAGAGTGCACTCTACTGTTGTAAGAGTGACTCATTTTTGTCTTCAGGGACACGAGGTAAATCAAGGCTGTATGGAACTTGAGCTCTAGAACATTCTTTATAACATCTGTGTTAGAGTGCACAGTCCTTTTTCAACATTGACTCAACTTCACCTTTTTCATAACCTCACTCCTCTGTTGTAGTCACTCAATCACTCTCTGACTCATCACTGATGTTATCCATGATAAATTCAGGTATCTGACTTTGTGTCAGCAATGTAACTATCCTCGTCACAAACTCACTCAGTTTGCATCTACCCATGGCTGCGAAATATTCCCTAATATAAAATCTTCCTTTATTCCCTAATGTAAAATCTTTCTTTAGAATGCCGTAGGTAAAGGTGAGGTTGTTCCTCCTCTTGCCATGAAGGCATATGTGCGTACATGAACTTCACATGTGATTGTAATGATTATAAGGTGTGAGTTGCTTTAGGGTATGGGGTGGAACCCAGTTCAAATGAAGTATGTTGGTTCTTTGTCTTCAATGTGTTTGCCCTTGTAATCCAAGCTGCCTGAATCAGTGAGCTGCAGACTGCATGATAAATAATAGGAACACCAACATCCTCATACCAAGTCTCTCCATTTTGCCATGCCTGCATTGAGTGTACAGAAATTTTGATATGGCTGACCATACAAATTTTATGTGGAATGTAGCACATGTAAGTTAAAGGTTAAGAGGCAAATACATTATTGTCTACTCCATAACTATGCTGTGTTGTTGTTGAATATAAAGAGAGATGAAAGATATAGGGCTTTTGACTCAGCTTGTTATCAAGAGACTGCTGCTTTCCCATTGCACTGTTTATTTTTATTGCCACTATGCTGCATATTGCAGTGTGACTGCCTTAACACAAATAAAGGCTTCCAGTTGGATATTTTTAAGCTATAAATTTGATCTGAGTTTTAACAGAAATGTTGTTGCTACAGTTAGTGTACTTCAGTTAAAAAGTATTTCAGTTTCACTTGTTTTGGTCAGCACTGAAATGGGGGAAGAAAATAAGAAATTTGGCAAATAATGCACCAATGAAACTGGCTTTTATTAAGGAATATGACAACAATATTGGAAGTGGCTGTTGGAAAGTTGGAAAATAAATGCAGTGGAATCTTCTTGGGCTGTTAGCTATGTCTCTCAACATTTTGGAAACTATGTCATCATTATCACCATCATCATCAAGGATTGCTGGAGCCAGTGACAGTTTCTGATACCCTAGAAATTTGGTTCATCTGACATGGCTGACTGCCCAAGAATACTTTAATGGGTTTTTGGTTTACCTTGGCATAGATGTGTTAAGTTCATTGTCTTCTGGGATGTGACTGTCATAAAATATGAGGAAAGACTCACTTTGACTCGTACGTTACAGAAGGCACAGCACTGTGCCTTCTGCGCAGATTCCAGTTTTGATACAGGGATTTTAAAACTGCCTGGAGAGAAGTTCATGATGACCATGATCTGAGGAACAGCCTTCATAGAATCTGGAACTGTGATGCAACATGACTCAAGTTTGTAACTGCTGTTTCCAATGTTTATAGATGTATTTATATAGAATAAGGCTTGTTGGAAATAGTCGGTAGGGAGGGAACATATGTGTGTGTGTGTGTGTGTGTGTGTGTGTGTGTATCAATGTGTTTATGCAGAGTAAGGCTGTCCTGTGCTGCACAAATCCTGCTGGAAAATCCTGGGGCATCCTAATAATGTTGAAAGAAGTTCAGAACATTCTAGCTGTAAGAGATGGTGCCCACCTGCATGCTTGTACCTGGAGTCTGAAAGGCTCTGGACTAATGAAATCTTCATGATATCCAGTAGCCTCCAGCTTGCCTAGTTCTCTTGCTCATTGACTCACACCTTCCATGTCTCGCCAAACATTTTACAGTTATTTGAAGAAGGCCATACTGGTGCTAACATTACTGTCATATACAAATCATGTGCTCATGCCTGTGGATGTTACTGTTTGTGGCTACTTCAAAGCTGCCTGTAGCTAGGTGTACACATGAGAAAGAACCCGGAGAGTCACTTGGCAATATGACTTATTTACTGTTCAGGTCCATTTATGCAGAGAGCTGGATACCAGCAGTCATGAAAGAGGAACATACAATAATCAGGGATTAGCCCTTTGAATAGGAATGCTATCACTCCTGAGGCAAGAGTCCCCTATAGATTTTCTGCATATTGGAATGAAAATAGTCAAAGAAGATGACCCCATCCTATACGTACAGTATATGCCTCACTACACTGTGGCCTGCCACACCATTTCCCCTTCAGTAAATTCTGGTGATCCAGGAAACACAAAATTTTGACAAGGCAAGAGAGAACGATGATAACTGTACTTGCTGTTTATGCGGATGAGATTGTACATACTACTTAAAGAAGAGCACAGGAGCAGAATGGATCCATTGTTGCTTCAGTCTGCTGTGGTATCATAACCAGTGTGTAAACCTTGCTGATGATTTTAATGAAGATGTTTGTTTATGTGTGCTCACACTGTGAATGTACATACTACATTGTACTTTACCCCCATTCCAGATGTGGTGTAATTACTCCACATCATCAGAGGTCCTATTTTATAAATACTTTAATTACAAGAAAACATTACTTTGCATAAGAAATTCATTATATTTAACACAGTCAATATTATACACTTTAGTACTGCTGAATTAAAAATCTTATCGTACATTTGGGAACCTTTCACATTCGAATTTGTTAAACAGCATTTCATCAAAATAAAGGAATGATTCATCTGGGAACCTGAGACATGTTTATCAATATTCATCTTTAACAATAAAAGCTCATATTTACTTATAACTTGTAATACATTACATAAAATACTGAAAAGTAAAACAGATCATGGACTAAGGCAACCTTACCCTGTTTCATTGTATCAAAGTTGGTTATTAAGTGGGATGTTATGATAATCCATTTTTGCGTTTCAGTGTTTGCAGAAGAAACTAAAACGTAGCATTGAATTGTGAAAAATGTGTTTTCCTGCTTTATCAACACTAAATGTAAAGCATTAGGCCATGTCATAGCACAGGCAATTGGCCCAGTGGTTATTAGAGTGTTGCCTGCAGACCCTCAGGCCTGGCCAGGGGATCCATGAGATTATTTTTGTCTTCAAATTATAAATTACAAGGAAAAAATTGTATAATAAATATTTTTAATCTCTTAAAGATCTGTTCACCTGGAATAATGGCGTAATGCAGTGTTTCTCAACTAGGGGTTCTTGAGTTGAGTAGACTTCTTAATACAGCAAAAGGCCTTAAGGTTCCCTACCCCCACCCCTCAGGTTTTGCATAATCTGAGTTTTATTGTCATGACTGCTAGGAAAGTCACAGTTTCTGTAATGAATTATTTTATTAACTTAATAACCTGAATATGTTGGGATCTACAAATTGAAACAATTTTGGGGAGGAGGTATGCAGAATTAGTGTTATTTTGTAAGGGGGCCATGATACCAGGAAAACTGAGAACCACTGATTTTGTCACAGTTTTCTGTGGTTTATCAGTATTAACATGAAGGCTTACAGCCATGCAGTAGCGCATGCATTTAGTCATCATTGGCCTCCACGACTTCCATGTTAATGCTTTGTCAAGACTTTAATGCAGAGCATAAGGGTTATATGTCAGCTACTCATGGAAGCTTGAGCTTAATTTTCACAAGTAGTATATGGGCCTGATTGTCTCTGAACACTTGTCTTTTCCCCAGCCAATACCATTCCACCACTGTTCCGTACTTAATCTGTCAAGGGCTCGTACAGTAGACCCCACTTTTGATATGAGATTAAATTGTCAGCATATCATTCTCTGGGTCGGGTGACTGAAAGCCAACAATTGGTGTCACTGACAGGCAGTTACAGGAACATACTTACTCAGAGAGTTGTGTGAAATAAAACTTCAAATAAAACAGTTCAGGTTTAAACATTGTGGAAGAGATTTGAAGCTTTCACATTCAATAAATGCAGTGAAATCTTCTTGGGCCGTTAGCTATGTCTCTCAACATTTTGGAAACTATGGCTTCATTATCACCATCATCATCAAGGATTGCTGGAGCCAGTGACAGTTTCTGATACCCTAGAAATTTGGTTCATCTGACATGGCTGACTGCCCAAGAATACTTTAATGGGTTTTTGGGTTACCTTGGCATATATGTGTTAAGTTCATTGTCTTCTGGGATGTGACACAGTGTAATCTTACAGAGACATTTCAGAGGAACATGCCTCTGTCTTCAGGTTTAGAGAGTTAGGTCCAAGTTTGGCACTGAAGTGATGAGAGTGAGAATCCAGCTTGTTTGTATAGACAGGTTGCAAGGAGTGTGAGTGACCACAGGAGGGGGAGGGGTATTATGGTATGGTCAGGCACAGTAGGAATGGTGAAAAAGGCAATGTAAATCAGAAAACAGAATGGCCCTTTTCAGGATCACAAGCACAAGAAGAAGTAGAATCAGTACAGCCCTTCTCAGGACCACAAGAGATGGAAAGTGGTGTGTGTAAACTGCTGTTTATAAAGGCAGAGGTCAAGGAGTGTCATGGAAGAATGAGACTATCATGTCCGTGGAGAACACCATTCATGACCTGCTTAGGGAGAACCTATTCTGCTGGTTCATACTGTTGGAGTGCTTCTGGGTCTTATATTTCCCCCTTTGAAAGCTGGTCCCTGCACCTGGATTTCTTAGGTAGGATACTGATGTTCTGTCGTAGCAAATTATACTGAGGTCTGTTAATTAAATAATGTAATAAAATATTGTCTAACAAAACTTTTTGTTAAATATTTTATGAATTTACAGCTTTCAGCTACATGTTTTGGCTTTTTAGAGCCATCTTCAGGCTGAATCTAGGAGGGTGTATACATATATATATTGCGATGCCATAAGAGAAGAGATCTCATTTACAATAAGTTGTTAAAATATGAAATATGATAAAACATAAGGATATATAAATACATAAAATATTTAAAATTGATAAAATATTATATAAACAGAGCTGTTATGGTTTTTGGGCTATTTTGGTCTGAGGAAACTTGTGGGTGTTGCAAGTATGTCTTCGTGGTGAATTTATGTAATTCTGTAAACATTAAATATTTCATAAGGATATGGAAGAATATTACTATATTATACATTGGTAATGTGTGTATTATCATCATACTTACATTTAAGGTGTGGGGTTTTTTCTTGCCCCCCCC
>Ga0268261_10000865_pt1 | contig 20074 bp, 6 predicted proteins | sample TergutNc150P1_FD_190353 | JGI IMG/M metagenome (GOLD analysis project Ga0268261, IMG submission 190353) | Nasutitermes corniger P1 segment gut microbial community from laboratory colony in Florida, USA - Nc150 P1 (SPAdes) (version 2) | ecosystem: Host-associated > Arthropoda: Insects > Digestive...
ATTCCGCATACACCAGTACAGTATTTCAGTTACTTCAAGTCACTGCACAAGCCATTTCCCCACACACCAGTACAGTATTACATTTATTTCAAGTCACTGCACAACCCAATTCCCACACACCAGTACAGTATTAAATTTACTTCAAGTCATTTCACAACCCAATTCCGCATACACCAGTACAGTATTACAGTTACTTCAAGTCACTGCACAACCCAATAGCCCACACACCAGTACAGTATTACAGTTACTTCAAGTCACTGCACAACCCAATTCCCACACACCAGTACAGTATTAAATTTACTTCAAGTCATTGCACAACCCAATTCCCCACACACCAGTACAGTATTACAGTTACTTCAAGCCACTGCACAACCCAATTCCCACACACCAGTATAGTATTACAGTTACTTCAAGTCACTACTCCACCCAATTCCCCACACACCATTAGAGTATTACAGTTACTTCAAGTCACTGCACAACCCAATTCCCCACACACCAATAAAGTATTACAGTTACTTCAAGTCACTGCTCCACCCAATTCCCCACACACCAGTACAGTATTACAGTTACTTCAAGTCACTTCTTCACCCAATTCCCCACACACCAGTAGAGTATTACAGTTACTTCGAGTCACTGCACAACCCAATTCCCCACACACCAATAAAGTATTACAGTCACTTCAAGTCACTGCTCCACCCAATTCCCCACACACCAGTACAGTATTACAGTTACTTCAAGTCACTGCTCCACCCAATTCCCCACACAGCAGTAGAGTATTGCAGTTACTCCAAGTCACTGCTCCACCCAATTCCCCACACACCTGTACAGTATTACGTTTACTTCAAGTGACTGTTCCACCAAATTTCCCACTCACCAGTACAGTATTACTGTTAATTCCATTCACTGCTCCACCCAATTTCCCACACACCAGTACAGTATTAAAGTTACTTCAAATCACTGCTTCACTCAACTCCCCACTCACCAGTAAAGTATTATATTTACTTCAAGTCACTGCTCCACCCAGCTCCCCACACACCAGTACAGTATTACTGTTACTTCATGTCACTGCTCCACCCAATCCCCACACACCAGAACAATATTACTGTTGCTCCATGCACAGCATCTCACTCACTCACTCCCTCTCTCACTCATCAATAATATTACATATATAACCCTGTTATAAAAACGCAGTTGTGACAGCTTTAATAAATGCAATGCCGATTGCTGCTTTATTGCAGCTATTTTAATGTGCTGTAATGAGGGGATATTATGTGTACTGAGAATATATGAAGTTTAGTGAGAAGATATTTGCTGTACTGAGAAGATATGTGCTGTACTGAGAGAATATGTGCTGTACTGAGAATATATGTGCTGTACTGAGAGGATATGTGCTCTACTGAGAAGATATGTGCTGCACTGAGAAGATATGTGCTCTACTGAGAAGATATGTGCTGTACTGGGAGGATATGTGCTGTACTGAGAAGATATGTGCTCTACTGAGAGGATATGTGCTGTACTGAGAGGATATGTGCTGTACTGAGAAGATATGTGCTGTACGGAGAGGATATGTTCTGTACTGAGACGATATGTGCTGTACTGAGAAGATATGTGCTGTACTGAGAGGATATGTGCTGTACTGAGAAGATATGTGCTGTACGGAGAGGATATGTTCTGCACTGAGACGATATGTGCTTTACTGGGAAGATATGTGCTGTACTGAGAAGATATGTGCTGTACTGAGAAGATATGTGCTGTACTGAGAAGATATGTGCTGTACTGTGAAGATATGTGCTGTACTGAGAAGATATGTGCTGTACTGAGAAGATATGTGCTGTACTGAGAAAATATGTGCTGTACTGAGAAGATATGTGCTGTACTGCGAAGATATGTGCTGTACTGAGAAGATATGTGCTGTACTGAGAAGATAAGTGCTGTACTGAGAAGATATGCGCTGCACTGAGAAGATAAGTGCTGTACTGAGAAGATATGTGCTGTACTGAGAGGATATGTGCTGTACTGAGTAGATATGTGCTGTACTGTGAAGATATGTGCTGTACTGAGAGGATATGTGCTTTACTGAGAAGATATGTGCTGTACTGAGAGGATATGTGCTTTGCTGAGAAAATATGTGCTGTACTGAGAGGATATGTGCTGTACTGAGAAGATATGAACTGTACTGAGAAGATATGTGCTGTACTGAGAAAATGTGTTCTGTACTGAGAAGATACGTGCTGTACAGACAGTACAGAATGCCTTCTGATCACAGAAGATATGTTCTGTTCAGACAGTACAGAATGGCTTCTGATCACAGAAGATATGTGCTGTACAGACAGTAGAGAATGGCTTCTGATCACAAAAGCTATATGCTGTACAGACAGTACAGAATGGCTTCTGATCGAAGAAGATATGTGCTGTACAGACAGAACAGAATGGCTTCTGATCACAGAAGATATGTACTGTACAGACAGTACAGAATGGCTCTGATCACAGAAGATATGTGCTGTACAGACAGTACAATTTGGCTTCTGATCACAGAAGATATGTGCTGTACAGACCGTACAGGATGACTTCTGATCACAGAAGATATGTGCTGTACAGGCCGTACAGGATGGCTTCTGATCACAGAAGATATGTGCTGTACAGACAGTACAGAATGGCTTCTGATCACAGAAGATACGTACTGTACAGACAGTACAGAATGGCTTCTGATCACGGAAGATATGTGCTGTACAGACAGTACAGAATGGCTTCTGATCACAGAAGATATGTGCTGTACAGACAGTACAATTTGGCTTCTGATCACAGAAGATATGTGCTGTACAGACAGTACAGGGTGGCTTCTGATCACAGAAGATATGTGCTGTACAGACCGTACAGGATGGCTTCTGATCACAGAAGATATGTGCTGTACAGACAGTACAGGATGGCTTCTGATCACAGAAGATTTGTGCTGTACATATAGTACAGAATGGCTTCTGATCACAGAAGATATGTGCTGTACAGACAGTACAATTTGGCTTCTGATCACAGAAAATATGTGCTGTACAGACAGTACAGGATGGCTTCTGATCACTGTACATATGTGCTGTACCGACAGTACAGAATGGCTTCTGATCACAGATGATATGTGCTGTACAGACAGTACAGGGTGGCTTCTGATCACAGACGATGTGTGCTGTATATACAGTACAGGATGGCTTCTGATCACAGAATATATTTGCTGTACAGACAGTACAGGATGGCTTCTGATCACAGAAGATTTGTGCTGTACGTATAGTAGAGAATGGTTTCTGATCACAGAAGATATGTGCTGTAAAGGCAGTACAATTTGGCGTCTGATCACAGAAGATACGTGCTGTACAGACAGTACAGGATGGCTTCTGATCACAGAAGATATGTGCTGTACCGACAGTACAGAATGGCTTCTGATCACAGAAGATATGTGCTGTACAGACAGTACAGGATGCTTCTGATCGCAGAAGATATGTGCTGTACAGACAGTACAGGTTGGATTCTGATCAGAGAAGTTATGTGCTGTACAGACAGTACAGGATGGCTTCTGATCACAGAAGATATGTGATGTACAGACCATACAGGATTGCTTCTGATCACAAAAGATATGTGCTGTACAGACAGTAGAGGATGGCTTCTGATCACAGAAGATTTGTGCTGTACATATAGTACAGAATGGCTTCTGATCACAGAAGATATGTGCTGTACAGACAGCACAATTTGGCTTCTGATCACAGAAGATATGTGCTGTACAGACAGTACAGGAAGGCTTCTGATCATAGTAGATATGTGCTGTACCGACAGTACAGAATGGCTTCTGATCACAGAAGATATGTGCTGTAGAGACAGTACAGGATGGCTTCTGATCACATAAGATATGTGCTGTACAGACAGTACAGGGTGGCTTCTGATCACAGACGATGTGTGCCTTATATACAGTACAGGATGGCTTCTGATCACAGAAGATTTGTGCTGTACATATAGTAGAGAATGGCTTCTGATCACAGAAGATATGTGCTGTACAGGCAGTACGGAATGGCTTCTGATCACAGAAGATATGTGCTGTACAGACAGTACAGGATGGCTTCTGATCACAGAAGGTATGTGCTGTACCGACAGTACAGAATGGCTTCTGATCACAGAAGATATGTGCTTTACAGACAGTACAGGATGGCTTCTGATCACAGAAGTTATGTGCTGTACAGACAGTACGGGTTGGATTCTGATCAGAGAAGGTATGTGCTGTACAGACAGTACAGGATGGCTTCTGATCACAGAAGATATGTGCTGTACAGACAGTACAGAATGGCTTCTGATGACAGAAGTTATGTGCTGTACAGACAGTGTAGGATGGCTTCTGATCACAGAAGATATATGCTGTACAGACAGTGCAGGATGGCTTCTGATCACAAGAAGGTACATTTAAAAGCAGGCTTATGTTGAAATGTTCTGATACACACACTGTAATTTGTAAACTGCGTAATATTGTAACATAATATCTTGTGCTGGAATAAGAAGAACAGACTTTGCGAATCTCGTAATATAGGGACCCTGATCGGGTGCGTACTATATTTAGAGTAATTTCAGATTGAGTTCAGTAGAAAACAAAAGTATTTATTTTACCGACTTTTTAAAAGAAGGTTTTGCTTCAAATATAGCGTAAAGAGTTCATAGATTTGTGGGTCACAGTGAGTATAGGGCTACATGTGTGTATGTATGGCGTAATGTCAATCAGTCATTAGGCTACAACTACTACTATTACTACTGCTACTACTAATACTACTACTATTCTTACTTCTACTAATACTACTACTAGTACGTCTGCTGCTGCTGCTACTACTACTACAATAAAGAGGTAGTCTTTTGTCCTTTTACACCATTCAGTGCAACGTGTCTTATCAGAAATTTCCATTTTCAGACCAACTGAATTATATCCGGGCAGCACGGTCCTCCCAAACGTACCAACAACCGCACGTTCCTTTACAGTGCAATTAAATTATATGACTGTCATTTGAACAACATTTGCCTGAAAACTTTAAAGGTGTTTAGACTGTATATTAAGTTCACTCATTCATTCATTTAGTAGTCTGTCTTACGAAACGTCCAAGGCCTCTTCCAAAGTGCGCTCTCCACATAGGATATTCATCTGCTCCTTGACTGTAAGCAATACTTCTTCATTTCTCACATGATCAGTCCAAATGATCTTTTCCATCCTCCTCTAGCACCAAATATTAAAACTTTCCAGGTGTTTCTGATCTACTGCCCGAAGCGTCCAAGTTTCAGCACCATATAAAGCTATGCTCCAAATGTAGCACTTCAACAGCTTCTTCCTCAATTCCAAGTCCAATGTGTTAGTAAAGAGAGTCCTCTTCTTGTTGAATGCAGCTTTAGCCATGGCAATCCTACACTTAATTACATAAGTACATGTTAAGTTAAGGTAAGATTTATACTGCAGTTATGCTGCATGTATCGAAGTTCCAAAACTTTATTTCTTAAACTTGACTCACACTGCACACTGCACATTGCAAAATGCACACTGCACACTGCACAATGAACATTGCACACTACACATTGCACAATGCACACTGCACAATGCACACTGCACACTGCACATTGCACAATGCACACTGCACACTGCACATTGCAAAATGCACACTGCACAATGCACAATGCACAATGCACACTGCACAATGCACACTGCACACTGCACACTGCACATTGCAAAATGCACACTGCACACTGCACATTGCAAAATTAACATTGCACACTGCACACTGCACACTGCACATTGCAAAATGCACACTGCACAATGAACAATGCACACTGCACAATGCACACTGCACATTGCTCACTGCACACTGCACACTGCACAATGAACACTGCACACTACACATTGCACAATGCACACTGCACAATGCACACTGCACACTGCATACTGCACACTGCACAATGCACATTGCACAATGCACGCTGCACACTGCTCATTGCAAAATGCACACCGCACAATGCACAAAGCACACTGCACATTGCACAATGCACACTGCACACTGCACATTGCAAAATGCACACTGCACAATGCACAATGCACACTGCACACTGCACATTGCACACTGCACATTGCACAATGCAAACTGCACACTGCACAATGCACACTGTACACTACACACTGCACACTGCAAATTGTACAATGCACACTGCACACTGCACACTGCAAAATGCACACTGAACAATGCACAATGCACACTGCACACTGCACATTGCACACTCCAACCTGCACACTGCACACTGCACACTGCACACGCCACATTGCACACTGCACACTTCAAACTGCACACTGCACACTGCACACTGCACACTGCACACTGCACAATGCACATTGCACACTGCTCACTGCACATTGCACACTGCACACTGCACATTGCACACTGTACACTGCACACTGCACACTGCACATTGCACAATGCACACTGCACACTGCAAACTGCAAAATGCACAATGCACACTGCACACTGCACATTGCACACTGCAACCTGCACACTGCACACTGCACACTGCACACTGCACACTGCACACTGCAACCTGCACATGGCACACTGCACACTTCACACTGCACACTGCACACTGCACAATGCACATTGCACACTCTCACTGCACATTGCACACTGCACACTGCACATTGCACACTCTACACTGCACACTGCACAATGCACACTGCACACTGCACACTTCACACTGCACAAAGCAAACTGCACATTGCACATTGAACACTGCACACTGCACACTGCACACTGCACATTGCAAACAGCACAATGCACACTGCACACTGCAAAATGCACACTGAACAATGCACACTGCACATTGAACACTGCACACTGCACACTGCACACTGAACACTGCACACTGCACATTGCACACTGCAACCTGCACACTGCACACTGCACACTGCACACTGCAACCTGCACATTGCACACTGCACACTTCACACTGCACACTGCACACTGCACACTGCACAATGCACATTGCACACTGCTCACTGCACATTGCACACTGCACACTGCACACTGCACAATCTACACTGCACACTGCACAATGCACACTGCACACTGCACACTGCACACTGCACAAAGCAAACTGCACATTGCACATTGAACACTGCACACTGCACACTGCACATTGCACACAGCACAATGCACACTGCACACTGCAAAATGCACACTGCACAATGCACACTGCACACTGCACATTGAACACTGCACACTGCACACTGCACACTGAACACTGAACACTGCACACTGCACACTGCACACTGCACACTGCACATTGCGCATTGCACACAGCAAAATGCACACTGCACACAGCACAATGCACATTGCACACTGCACAATTCACACTGCACAAAGCACACTGCACACTGCAAATTGAACACTGCACACTGCACAATGCACACTGCACATTGAACACTGAACAATGCACACTGCACATTGCACACAGCACAATGCACACTGCACACAGCACAATGCACACTGCACACTGCACACTGCACACTGCACACTGCACACTGCACAAAGCACACTGCAAACTGCACATTGAACACTGCACACTGCACACTGCACACTGCACAACGAACACTGCACACTGCACACTGCACACTGCACAATGCACACTGCACACTGCACAATGCACAATGCACACTGCACACTGCACAATGCACACTGCACAACGCACACTGCACACTGCACAATGCACACTGCACACTGCACAATGCACACTGCACACTGCACACTGAACACTGAAAAATGCACACTGCACACTGCACACTACACACTGCACACTGCACAATGCACACTCCACACTGCACACTGCACACTGCACAATGCACACTGCACACTGCACATTGCACAATGCACACTGCACATTGCACAATGCACACTGCACAATGCAAACTGCACACTGCATACTGCACACTGCATAATGCACACTGCACAGTGCACACTGCACATTGCACACTGCACACTGCACAATGCACACTGCACATTGCACACTGCACACTGCACAATGCACACTGAACACTGCACACTGCACATTGCACACTGCACACTGCACAATGCACACTGAACATTGCACACTGCACACTGCACAATGCACACTGCGCACTACACACTGCACACTGCACACTGCACACTGCACGCTGCACACTGCACACTGCAAACTGCACACAGCACAATGCACACTGCACACTGCACACTGCACAATGCACACTACACACTGCACATTGCACAATGCACACTGCACATTGCACACTGCACAATGCACAATGCACACTGCACAATGCACACTGCACACTGCACAATGCACACTGCAAACTGCACAATGCACACTGCACACAAGAGTACATTTAGTTCACCAGCTGAATGCCTTCATTTATTTCTATTTAGTTAGGAAAATTTCGAGGAAAAATAGCAGTAATTCCAGAATGTACCGTAGCCATTTTTAATCACTCAATAAAAATTCGGAAAAGAAGTTAAATAAAATATCGTCCCCTCTTCCTAAATTTGATTCAACATCAACTAATCGCATTCAATTTTTTTAAACCCATATTTGAAAACATGTAACTAAAAGCCATAAAGCATGTAGCTAAATGCCATAAAGCGTGTAGCTAAATGCCATAAAGCATGTAGATAGATGCCATAAAGCATGCAGATAAATGTCATAAAGCATGTACCTAAATGTCATACAGCATGTAGCTAAATACCACAAAGGTTTTACCTAAATGTCATAAAGTAGGTAGCCAAATGTCATAAAGCATGTAGCTAAGGCCATAAAGCATGTAGCTATATGCCATTAAGAATCTAGCTAAATGCCATACAGCTTGTAGCTAAAAGTCATAAAGCAAGTAGCTAAATGACATAAAGCACGAAGCTAAATGCCATAAAACATGCAGATAAATGCCATAAAGCATGTAGCTAAATGCCTACAGCATGTAGCTAAATGTCATAAAGCATGTAGCTAAATACCATAAAGCATGTAGCTAAATGCCATACAGCATGTAGTTAAATGTCATAAAGAATGTAGCTAAAGGTCATAAAGCATGTAGCTATATGCCATAAAAATTGTAGCTAAATGCCATAAAGCATGTAGCTAAATGCCATAAAGCTTGTGGCTAAATGCCGTAAAGCAAAGTAGTTAAATGTCAAAATAGCATGTAGCTAAATGCCACAAAAGATGTAGCTAAATGCCATAAAGCATGTAGCTAAATGTAATAAAGCATGTAGCTAAATGCCATAAAGCGTGTAACTAAATGTTACAAAGCAAGTAGCTCAATGTTATAAAGCATGTAGCTAAATGTGATAAAGCATGTAGCTAAATGCCATAAAGCATGTCAATGAATGCCATAAAGCTTGTAAATGAATGCCATAAAGTATGCAGCTAAATGACATTAAGCATGTAGTTAAATGCCATAAAGCAGGTAGCTAAATGGCATAAAGCAAGTAGCTAAATGCCATAAAGCATGTAGCTAAATACAATAAAGCATGTAGCTAAATGCCATAAAGCATGTAGCTAAATGCCATAAAAAATGTAGCTAAATGCCATAAGGCATGTAGCTAAATGCCATACAGCATGTGGCTAAATGCCCTAAAGCAGGTAGTTAAATGTCAAAAAAGCATGTAGCTAAATTCCACAAAGGATGCAGCTAAATAACATACAGCATGTAATTAATCTCATAAAGCATGTAGCTTAATGCCATACAGCACGTAGCTAAATGTCATAAAGCAAAGAGCTAAATGCCATAAAGCATGTAGCTAATTGGCATAAAGCATGAAGCTAAATGCCATACAGCATGTAGCTAAATGTCATAAAGCATGTAGCCAAATGCCATAAAGCATGTAGTTAAATTTCATAAATTATGTAGCTAAATGCCATAGAGAATGTAGCTAAATGTCATAAAGCATGTAGCTAAATGACATACAGCATGTAGCTAAATGTCATAAAGCATGTAGCTAAAATTTTATAAAGTATGTAGCTAAATGCCATAGAGAATGTAGCTAAATGTCATAAAGCATGTAGCTAAATGACATACAGCATGTAGCTAAATGTCATAAAGCATGTAGTTAATTTCATAAAGCAGGTAGCTAAATGTCATAAAGCATGTAGCTAAATGCCATTCAGCATGTAGCAAATAGCCATAAAGCATGTAGCTAAACGCCATACAGCATGTAGCTAAATGCCAAAAAGCATGTAGCTAAATGTCATACGGCTAGTAGCTAATTGCCATAAAGCATAAAGCTAAATGCCATACAGCAAGTAGCTAAATGTCATAAATAATGTGGCTAAATGCCATAAAGAATGTAGCTAAATGCCATAAAGCATGTAGCTAATAGCCATAAACATACTACTAAATGCCATACAGCAAGTAGCTAAATGTCATAAAAAAGTAGCTAAATGCCATAAAGCATGTAGCTAAATGTCATAAAATACGTAGCTAAATGCCGTACAGCATGTAGCTAAATGTCATAAAGCATGTAGCTAAATGCCATACACCACGTAGCTAAATTTCATAAAGCACGTTGCTAAATGCCATACAGCATGTATCTAAATGTCATAAAGCATGCAGCTAAATACCTTAGAGCATGTAGCTAATTGCCATACAGCATGTAGCTAAATGCAAAAAAGGATGTAGATAAATGACATAAAGCATGTATTTAATTGCCCTAAAGCATGTAGCTAAAAGCATTACTTCATGTAGCTAAATGTTATTAAGCATGTAGCTAAATGCCATAAAGTACGTAGCTAAATGCCGTAGAGCACGAATCTAAATGTCATAAAGCATGTAGCTAAATGCCGTAGGGCATGTAGCTAATTGCCATAAACCATGTAGCTAAATGCCAAATCGCATGTAGGAAAATGAAATTAAGCATGTTGCTAATTGCCCTAAAGCATGTAGCTAAATTCAATACAGCATAAAACTAAATATCATAAAGCATGTACCTAATTGCCATAAAGCTTGGATCTAATTTCCCTACAGCATGTAACTAAATGCCATACAGCATGTAGCTAAATGTCATAAAGCATGTATCTAAATGTCATAAAACATGTAGCTAATAGCCATAAAGCACGTAGCAAAATGCCATAAAGCATGTGGCTAAATACCGTAGCGCATGTATCTAAAGGTCATAAAGCATGTAGCTATATGCCTTAGAGCATATAGCTAATTGCTATAAAGCATATAGCTATATGACAAAAAGCATGTAGCTAAATGACATAAAGCATGTAGCTAATTGCCCTAAAGCATGTAGCTAAATGCAATACAGCATGTAGCTAAATGTCATAAAGCATGAACCTAATGTCATAAAGTATGTAGTAAATTGCCATAAAACGTGTAGCTAAATGCCATACCGCATGTACCTAATTGTAATAAAGAATGTAGTTAAAAGCCTTAAGCATGTAGCTAAATGTCATAAAACATGTAGCTAAATACCATAAAGCATGTAGCTAAATGCCATACATCATGTAGCTAAATCTCGTAAAGCATGTATCTAAATGTCTTAAATAATGTAGCTAATTGCCCTAAAAATGTAGCTAAATGCCATACCGCATGTAGCTAAATGTCATAGAGCATGTAGCTTAAAACAACAAAGCATGTAGATAAATGTCATAAAGTTTGTAGCTAAATGTCATAAAGCATGTAGCTAAATGCCATAAAGCGTATAGGTAAATGCCATAAAGCATGTAGATAAATGTCATAAAGCAGGTAGCTAAATGTTATAAGGCATGTAGTTAAATGCCATAAGGCATGTAGCTAAATGCCATAAAGCATGTAGCTTAATGCCATACAGCATATAGCTAAATGTCATAAAACATGTAGCTAAATGCCATACAGCATGTAGCTAAATGTCATAAAGCATGTAGCTTAATGCCATTAAGCATGTTGCTAAATGCCATAAAGCATGTAGCTAAATGCCATACAGCATGAAGCTAAATGTCATAAACATGTAAGTAAATGTCATAAAACATGTAGCTAAATGCAACAAAGGATGTAGTTAAATGTCATAAAGCATATAGCTAAATGTCATACAGCATGTAGCTAAATGATATAAAGCATGCAGTTAAATGCCATACAGCATGTAGCAAAATGTCATAAAGCATGTAGCTAACACCATACAGAATATAGCTAAATATCATAAAAAAGTCACACAGCATGCAGCTAAACGTCATATAGCATGTAGTCAAATGCCATACAACATGTAGCTAAATGTGACAATGCATGTAGCTAAATGCAAAAGAGCCTTAGCTAAATGTCAGAGGATGTAGCTAATTGTCATAAAGCATGAAGCTAAAGGTCATAAAGCATTTGTCTAAATGTAATACAGCATGTAGCTCCATGTCATAAAGCATGAAGCTAAATGCCATACAGCATGTAACTAAATGCGATAAAGCATATAGCTAAATGCCATAAAGCATGTAGCTAAATTCCATACAGAATGTAGCTAAATGTCAGACAGCATGTAGTTAAATGTCATAAAGCATGTAGCTAAATGTCATAGAGCATGTAACTAAAAATCATAAAGCATGTAGCTAAATGCCATACAACATGTAGCTAAATGTCATAAAGTATGTAGCTTAATGTCATAAAGCATGTAGTTAAATGTTATAAAGCATGTAGCAAAATGCCATAGAGCATGTAGCTAAACACCATACAGCATGAAGCTAAGTGTCATAAAGCATGTAGCTAAATGCAATACAGCATGTAGCTAAATGCCATACAGGATGGATCTAAATTTCATAAATCGTGTAGCTAAATGTCATACAGCATGTACTTATGTCATAAAAAAGTAGCTAAATGCCATGCAGCTTGTAGCTAAATGTCATAAAGCATGTTGCTAATTTTCATAAAGCATGTAGGAAAATGCCATAAAACATGTAGCTAAATATCATAAAGCATGTAGCTAAATGTCATACAGCATGTGGCTAAATGCCATACAGCATGTAGATAAATGTCGTAAATCACGTAGCTAAATGTCATACAGCATGTAGCTGAATGTCATAAAACATGTAGCTAAATGCCATAGAGCATGTAGCTAATACCATAGAGCATGTAGCTAAATGTCATAAAGCATGTAGCTAAATGTCATACAGCATGCAGCTAAACGTCATATAGCATGTAGCTATATGCCTTACAGCATGTAGTTAAAAATCATAAAGCATGTAGCTAAATGTCATACAGCTAATAGCTAAATGCCATACAGCATGTAGTTAAAAGTCATAAAGCATGTAGCTACATGTCATACAGCTAATAGCAAAAATTCCATAAAGCATGTAGTTAAAAGTCGTAAAGCATGTAGCTAAATGTCATACAGCTAATAGCTAAATGCCATACAGCATGTAGTTAAAAGTCATAAAGCAAGTAGCTAAATGTCATACAGCTAATAGCTAAATGCCATACAGCATGTAGTTAAAAGTCATAAAGCATGTAGCTAAATGCCATACAGCATGTACTAAATGCTTTAGAGCATGTAGGTAAATGTCAGAAAGCATGTAGATAAAAATGCCATACACCATGTAGCTAAATGTCGTAAAGCATGTAGCTAAATGCCCTACAGCTTTAGCTAAATGTCATAAATCATGCATCTAAATGTCATAGAGCATGTACCTAAATGTAATAAAGCATGTAGCTAAATGCCACACAGCATGTAGCTAAATGTCATAAAGCATGTAGATAAAAATGCCATACAGCATGTAGCTAAATGTCATAAAACATGTATCTAAATGCCATACAGCACGTAGCTAAATGTCGTAAAGAATGTAGCTAAATACCATACAGCTTTAGCTAAATGTCATAAAGCATGTATCTAAATGCCATACAGCATGTATCTAAATGTCATAAAGCATGTAGCTAAATACCTTAGAGCATGTAGCTAATTGCCGCATTGCATGTAGCTTAATGCCAAAAAGCATGTAGCTAAATGACATAAACATTGTAGCTAATTGCCCTAAAGCATATAGCTAAGTGCCATACAGCATGTAGCTAAATTTCATAAAGCATATAGCTAAATACAATAAAGCATGTAGCTAAATGCCGTAGAGCATGTATGTAAATGTCATAAAGCATGTACCTAAATGCCTTAGAGCATGTAGCTACTTGCCATATAGCATGTAACTAAACGCCAAAAAGCATGTAGCTAAATGACATAAAGCATGTTGCTAATTGCCCTAAAACATGTAGCTAAATGCCATACAGCATGTAGCTAAATGCCATACAGCATATAACTAAATATCATAAAACATGTAGCTAAATGCAATACAGCATGTAGCTAAATGTCATAAAGCATGTGACTACATGTCATAAAGCTTGTAGCTAATTACCCTAAAGCATGTAGATAAATGCCATAAACATGTAGCTAAATGCCCTAAAGCATGTAGCTAAATGCATACCGCATGTAGCTAAATGTCATAAAGCTTGTAGCTAAATGCCATAAAGCATGTAGCTAAATGCCATAAAGCATGTAGCTAAATGCCATACAGCATGTAGCTAAATGTCATAAAGCATGTAGCTTAATGCCATAAAGCATGTTGCTAAATGCCATAATGCATGTAGCATAATGCCATACAGCATGTAGCTAAATGACATAAAGCATGTAGGTAAATGTCATAAAGCGTGTAGCTAAATACCATACAGCATGTAGCTAAAGGTCATAAAGCATGTAGCTAAATGTCATACAGCATGTAGCTAAATGTCATAAAGCATATAGCTAAAAGCCATCCAGCATGTAGCTAAATGTCATAAAGCATGTAGCTAAATGCCATACAGCATGTAGCTAAATGTCATAAATCATGTAGATTAATGTCATAAAGCATGTAGCTAAATATCGTACAGCATGTAGCTAAATGTCATAAATCATGAAACTAAATGCTATACAGCATGTAGCTAATTGCCCTAAAGCATGTTGCTAAATGCCATACCGCATTTAGCTAAATGTTATAATGCAAGTAGCTAAATGCCATAAAGATTGTAGCTAAATGCCATACAGCATGTAGCTAAATGTCATAAAGCATATAGCTAAATGCCATACAGCATGTAGCTAAATGTCATAAAGCATGTAGCTTAATGCCATACAGCATGTAGCTAAATGTCATAAAGCATGTAGTTAAATGTCATACAGCATGTAGCTAAATGTCATAAAGCATGTAGGTAAAGGTCATAAAGCATGTAGTTAAATGCCATAAAGCATGTAGCTAAATGCCATTCAACATGTAGCTAAATGGCATACAGCATGTAGCTAATTGCCCTAAAGCATGTAGCTAAATGCCATACATCGTGTAGCTAAATGTCATAAAGCACATATCTAAATGTCATAAAGCACGTAGCTAATTGCCATAAAGCATGTAGCTAAATGCATACCGTATGTAGCTAAATGTCATTAAGTTTGTAGCTAAATGCCATAAAGCATGTAGCTCGATGCCATAAAGCATGTAGCTAAACGACATTAAACATGTAGCTAAATGCAATACATCATGTACTTAATGGCATACAGCATATAGCTAAATGGCATACAGCATGCAGCTAATTGCCCTAAAGCATGTAACTAAATGCCATACCGCATTTAGCTAAATGTTATAACGCAAGTAGCTAAATGCCATAAAGAATGTAGCTAAATGCCATACAGCATGTAGCTAAATGTCATAAAGCATGTAGGTAAATGCCATACAGCATGTAGCTAAATGTCATAAGCATGTAGCTTAATGCCATAAAGCATGTTGCTAAATGCCATAAAGCATGTAGCATAATGCCTTACGGCATGTAGCTAAATGTCATAAAGCATGTAGGTAATTGTCATAAAGCATGTAGCTAAATACCATACAGCATGTAGCTAAATGTCATAAAGCATGTAGCTAAATGTCATACAGCATGTAGCTAAATGTCATAAAGCATATAGCTAAAAGCCATCCAGCATGTAGCTAAATGCCATACAGCATGTAGCTAAATGTCATAAAGCATGTAGCTAAATGCCATACAGCATGTAGCTAAATGTCATAAATCATGTAGGTAAAGGTCATAAATCATGTAGTTATATGCCATACAGCATGTAGCTAAATGCCATTCATCATGTAGCTAAATGGCATACAGCATGTAGCTAATTGCCCTAAAGCATGTAGCTAAATGCCATACCGCATTTAGCTAAATATTATAATGCAAGTAGCTAAATTCCATAAAGATTGTAGCTAAATGCCATACAGCATGTAGCTAAATGTCATAAAGCATTTAGCTAAATGCCATACAGCATGTACCTAAATGTCATAAAGCATGTAGCTTAATGCCATAAAGCATGCTGATAAATGCCATAAAGCATGTAGCTAAATTCCATACAGCATGTAGCTAAATGTCATAAACCATGTAGGTAAATGTCTTAAAGCATGTAGCTAAATACCATACAGCACGTAGCTAAATGTCATAAAGCATGTAGCTAAATATCATACAGCATGTAGCTAAATGTCATAAAGCATACAGCTAAAAGCCATACTGCTTGTAGCTAAATACCATACAGCATGGAGCTGAATGTCATAAAGCATGTAGCTAAATGCCATACAGCATGTAGCTAAATGTCATAAATCATGTAGCTAAATGTCATAAAGCATGTAGCTAAATGTCGTACAGCATGTAGCTAAATGTCATAAATCATGAAGCTAAATGCTGTACAGCATGTAGCTTAAATGCCATACAGCATGGAGCTAAATGTCATGAAGCATGTAGCTAAATTCCATAGAGCATATAGCTAAATGCCATACAGCATATAGTTAAATGTCATAAAGCATGTAGCTAAATGTCATACAGCATGTAGCTAAATGTCATAAAGCATGTAGCTACATTCCATACAGCATGTAGCTAAGTGTCATAAATCATTTAGCTAAATGTCATACAGCATGTAGCTAAATATCATAAAGCATGTAGTTAAATGCCATACAGCATGTAGCTTAATGTCATAAAGCATGTAGCTAAATATCATACAGCATGTAGCCAAATGTCATAAAGCATGGAGCTAAATGTCATATAGCATGTAGCTAAATACCATAAAGCATGTAGCTAACTGCCATACAGCATGTAGCTAAATGTCATAAAGCATGTATCTAAATGTCATAAAGCATGTAGCTAATTGCCCTAAAGCATGTAGCTAAATGCCATAACGCATGTAGCTGAATATCATAAAGCATGTAGCTAAATGCAATAAAGCAGGTAGCTAAATATCATAAATGATGTAGCTAAATGCCATAAAGTATGTAGCTAAATGCCATACAGCATGTAGCTAAATATCATAAAGCATGCAGCTTAATGCCATAAAGCATGTTGCTAAATACCATAAAGCATGTAGCTAAATGCCATACAGCATGTAGCTAATTGTCATAAACATGTAGGTAAATATCATAAAGCATGTAGCTAAATACCATACAGCATGTAGCTAAAATGTCATAAAGCATGTAGCTAAATGTCATACAGCATGTAGCTAAATGTCATAAAGCATGTAGCTAAATGCCATACAGCATGTAGCTAAGTGTCATAATGCATGTAGCTAAATAGCATAAAATATGTAGCTAAATGTCATACAGGATGTAGCTAATTGTCATAAAGCATGTAGCTAAATGTCAAGAAGCATGTAGCTAAATGCCATACAGCATGTAGCTATGTGTCATAATGCATGTAGCTAAATATCATAAAATATGTAGCTAAATGTCATACAGGATGTAGCTAATTGTCATAAAGCATGTAGCTAAATGTCAAGAAGCATGTAGCTAAATGCCATACAGCATGTAGCTAAATGCCATAAAGCCAAACACAGGCCCTATTTACGCCGTGTAATATCAGGATTTAATAAGTGTACATAAGAACAGGCAACGTGCAAATGTTGTGGCCCCACTGTTTATTTGATCAGCGCCGGTTTTTTAAACTGTGTAATATTTGTGACATTCCTTCTTATATTTACAAATTTTTTGGCATAATGAATAACACGTATTCCAAACTTTGCTCATTTAGATGACGCATAATAATATGCATTCCCGATACTTTCAATCTTGCTACTGTTTTGATCCACTGTCTGTTGCACACGTGAGCAGTCGTTCTGTCTTACTGACAATATCAACATACAGTTCGTAGCCAACCGACTGCTGTCTTTCAACTGCTGCTGAATGTCAACTGTTTAGCGATTGCTTTTTGATTGGCAGCGAGCTTTGAACAAACACTTTGTTACAATAAATTTGCTAATTACATGCCGTCAATTCTTACTTTGAATTATTAAAGAAAAACATAAAAATTGGAATGGTTGGCTCTAGGTGTTAACTGAAAATCATTGCTTATATTGTATTAGTATTTTGCGCTACGGTAAGTGTACATATGGGTCTGCTTATTTGTGTTTTATATAACGACACTGCCAGACGTCCAGACTGTATAATACGAATGGTTGGTTGATGAGTGACGAATGAAAGGAGAAAAAACTTACATTGACCATCATGGCCTAATTGGATTCACAGTCTCAATATTTTCCAGAATGAACTGAGGAAAATCTCGAGTACCTCAGTCAGGGCAAGCCGTCACCGGTCGACTTTCTTACCGATCAGCTGCCGAGTGAAGGTGAGACTGGTTAGTGCTTGAAAGGAAGTGGGCAGTTATATATTTTAAGATGGACAGAAATTTGAAAATTTTAGAATTTCGCAGCTGTGTATTTGAGGCTTCCTTTCCTTTGGAATATGGCGTCACGTCACTCGGCACTCTGTTCCTAATTTTTCGGACAATTCATTGCTCGGGAAATGTCGGCAGAAATTTATGTACTGAAGCAGTGTCTTGTTCCAGAAGAACGGAATATTTTGTACATTTGTTTGAAAGTGGTAAATTTTGGTGTTCAGCAAACCACACTCTGTTCGATCTGATCATATAATTGTCATTATACTAGTGATGTTACTGTGGTAGAAAAAGATAACTCAAGGCCAATAAGCACCAGGTTTAGTGTTGGATGATAGTCAATGATTTTCTCAAGAATGACACGTACTAAACTATAGGTTAGGTCGCAATGACAATTTAAGATTTATTACGATCAAATAAGCCTGATAGTTCAAGGATAATGAAAAAATTGTAAGATAACATTATTTGTGAACTGTATATTTGAACATAATTCACACAGAGTAAAATATACAGTGTATTCCACGATAAAATCTCTCAGTGAAGTGGAAGAATTAATTTACGCATAAGAAGAGAAGAACGCAACAAAATATGCAAGATATATAGGGGAACATTTCTACGTTAACAAACTGGCACAAACAGAGACGAAATATTCTGCAACCTGATTTCTCAATGACAGGCTTGACACAACAAGCCTGACATGCATTATCTTACCGAAGAACATTTCAGCTATGTAAATACAGCTGCTGCTGTATCCAACTCCATTCCACACTGTTCACTCATACACCTTCATTTGAAGATAGACAGTGTGAAGATCCCCGGTATTCCACTTTGTCATGAATGGACTTAGGCACTTTTGCAGTAATTATTATATACCGGCTAAGCGGACATTGCAGCTCACTGCCCATAATATTATTCAGCTATACAGGAAAAAGCGAACTGTCCTTTCTTCCAATAGCCGGATGTTCGATATATAGTTATATACCAGATGTGCCATTTACCCTAGAAATTTCTGGGGTAAACAGGATAAAATATTTTTAAGTTGTATATCTGTTATCACTCTTGTCCAGGTTTGTATGGCAGGTTAAGTTCTGTTAAGTGTCGAAGATAAAAGAATAAAGAGAGTAAATTGTTTTGTTAACTTAAATTTTGTTAAATGGAAAGTTACATAAAAATTTGCGTATTCTTTAAATATTCACCACTGTATACAATTTCAGGGCAAAGTGTTGAATGATAGTGTTTATGTGGTCCCTTAAGTACGTACGATTGCTATATTGACATTTAACACTGAAAACATTTAACCCTTTAAAAACCGAATTAAATCCCATCTGCCATCTGCTGACATTATTAGGAGATCACCATATTCTCCACGTTAGCATGATAAGGGTTATACTGTGGTTG
>Ga0268261_10000866_pt1 | contig 20064 bp, 13 predicted proteins | sample TergutNc150P1_FD_190353 | JGI IMG/M metagenome (GOLD analysis project Ga0268261, IMG submission 190353) | Nasutitermes corniger P1 segment gut microbial community from laboratory colony in Florida, USA - Nc150 P1 (SPAdes) (version 2) | ecosystem: Host-associated > Arthropoda: Insects >...
GGGGGGGGGGGAGGGGGTTGGATGGCTGTATGGCTCTTGAACCCAGACTGGTGTAGTCTTAAGATGAAATCACTTCACTGTGGACAGACACTTAGGTGAAGCTGCTGTGCCTGATGGTTGTGTCCGTTGGGTATGCAGCTAGTTAATGTAATTTGAGCAACAATATGGTGTCCGTTCGTTGTGCAGCTATATGGTGTCAGTCGGCTGTGCAGCTAATCGATACCATTCAAGTGCTTGATACTGTTCTTCAAGTTTCGACCCTTGAGCCATTCATATATGATGTATTTATTAATGACATTTGAATTTCTATTAGACATTCAATATACTGTTTATTTGTTGATATCGAAATTGTTTGTACCGTAAGCTGTGCAACTGATTGTACACTTCTTAAGTCTGACATTGATTGCATTCCCGGTTGATGTGTTACTAACAATATAATAGGTAGTAATGACAAAATTATTTATTACATTTACAGAAAAAATTAATAAGCCCAATTGCACTGTGCGACTAATAAATATATCGTTCTGATTCTAACAGGGATCTAGGAGTAATCTGGATTCTAAACTCTCTTTTCAACACCATGTCTATTATATATTTTCTCAACAGATAAAAATGTTGGGACTCATATGCACTTTGATCTGCTCTTATTCTACTACTTCCTCTTAGTTATTGATACATTACACATTCGACAAGTAAGAGTATGACCCTCCTGTCTCGAACAGCATCAAGTTTGCTGATAGGAAGAAAGTGGAATGCATCCAACGGAAGTATGTAGCCCTATTCTTTATTCACATTTTTCCTCAAAACGGAGGTGGATCAATGTTTTATGGGGTCTGAAGTTTGCACAATTTTGGGTCCCTATTTAAAAAAAAATAATACAAAATTAGGTACAAAAGTGAATGTTTAGAGTAATAAGATATTACAACAAATTAAAATTTAAGAAAGCTGATAGAAATCACAAACAACAAAATCCAGGAAGAAACAATTTACTTTTACTAATTAAGCACCTGGCACACCTCTATAATATACAACCGGTTGTGGTTATATCTTAATTTCGATAATTTTTCAAAAAAAAAAGACCATGTGAATATTACAATTGTGCTTGTCAGGGAGTTGGATAGGACATGTTCAAATGAGTGGCTCTAAAGCATAAACTCAATCGGTATCACTTAAATAATTAAAAATAATGCTTCATGGTAAATCCTCCTCTGCTTATAACCATTGTCATATTTTGTGTGAAGTAGCCGTTATTCTTGTAAGATTTTATTTAATCTTCCATTCTCTCGACATAGCTTCGAAAAATACTCCAATATCCAACTTCATGAAAATCCATTGTTTCACGCGGACGGACGAAAGGACGGACAGACATAACGAAGCTATGTAATGTTCAAAATTACAGGTGAACTGTTGGTTAGATTCGAATTTGAAAGTCCATTTCACAACGCTTGTCCCAGTTAAGTAATTGAAGAATGCAAGAAATTACAATCGTCTTGCCAATAAGTTCTATTGTGTCAGCATGACCCAGTTGCCATATATGTACGCCACACCCGGAAATTCCAGCAAACTGGGGCGCGAAACTTGCCGAAACCCCGGAAGATACTGCGGTCAACAGATAATTTCCTATATATAATCACACCGCGGCTACGTCAATCATTGGAAGTCTCATTTGGTTTGGATCCACGTCAGTTTGACGTTTGGATAAATTAGTCACCAATACCGACGTAGTGCTCGCCAGAAGAAGATTATACATATTGATAATATTTAAATAATAGAACAGAATGGCTCTGTACCTCGCAACGCTTCTGTTAATTCAAGGTGAGTCTGTCTGACTATACTTAGTAAATTCGTTCGAGTGGCAAGTTCCGAAACCCCCCCCCCTTCAGTAAAGACAAGACGATTATACAATTATCATAAATTGTTATTTTCACCATTAATATTGAATTACTCTAAATTGTATATAAGTGTATATTGTGTTTATATATATAGCCCTAGGGAATAGTGACATACGGATCGTTCGATTGGACCAAACCCCCTTTGCATTCCTAAATTCGTCGTAATTAGGTACGTGGTGGCAGCAAATACCCTGACTTACGGACACGCAGTTTAACGACGGTGCCCGTAAGAAAAACCCAAAGTACTGACAGCGACGTTCTCAAACCCGGGTCAGTACAGATTGGTAAGCAGCGGTAGTTCTTCTTACCAGTTAGCTTTCGCATACCGCTACAGCTTGGTTTGCAAGAGGGTGGAGTGATATCGATCCAGGGAAGATAGGCAGTCACGTACGAACGAATTGATATACACATCAGACGAGCACAGGAAAGTACGTCGGTCAAAATTCTAAATTCTAACATCGGTCAAAATTGTAACTCACCATGCATAAGTCAAGCCGCTAAGCACTTCTTTTGAAATCAAAAGCATAACTCACCAGGCGGAAGGAATATTCATTAATGTCAACCATTTCACTAGTGCCGAAGTTGTCAGGTTCAGAGTCAGCCATACCTCTAGAAAAGGTTATCGAAACTATCGAAGGCACTTTTAGGATAGGACGGTGGCACCCGTCCGACGGTTCGAAACTGGAAACGGCGAAAGTTGCTGACCCAGGTAGTTCGCGTTTCTACTTGGGCCCAAAACTCCAAAGCAAAAGGAAAGCAGAGCAGAAATTCGAACCGACGCATAGAGATAGGTCTAGGGCCGCACCCCAGTATAATGAGTGCCAGGGCATAGGGCATTTTGCCAAGGAGTGCCCTGCACTGCGAAGAAGGCGACTGAGAACGTGAAACTCGCCAGGGAAAGGAAATCCGAGCGAATGATCAAGATCACGAAGCTAAGTCGAATCCTAGGCATTAACCTCTCGTGTGCGATCGCAGACTAGGCAAATCGAAATTTCAGTACCGTAGTTAAATTAGTTTGGAAATAAGAGTCGAAATTCTTTGTTGTTGTGTTTTATGGCAAGACGTCAATATGGAACGGTCAGTGTAACAGCTGACTGGAATGGGCAGCGGTCGCACTTTGGAGCCAGCCGCATACGTATGCACTGAACACCTGACTCAAGGTCGGGGAGGGAAGGCATACTCGTGGAGACTTCCACGCGATGACGTAATCTTGCAGATGCTTACAAAGCTATGAAACAGATAATCCACTGCTGGTAGAACTTTAGGAATTTACGATGAACGGGGCACGCGACGTAAGAACGTACTCGTAACGATGTAATGTCAGAAGATTATAGTTCGGTGGACCGGCGAGGAGCCGATGTAGGTCCATACTATTTTCGGTGTGTCACTAACAGACGACCGAACGCACGTTGTTATTTTCACCATTAATATTGAATTACTCCAAATTGTATATAAGTGTATATTGTGTTTAAATATATAGCCCTAGGGAATAGTGACATACGGATCGTTCGATTGGACCAAGCCCCCTTTATATTCCTAAATTCGTCGTACTTAGGTACTTGGTGGCAGCAAATACCCTGACTTACGGACACGCAGTTTAACGATGATGCCCGTAAGCAAAACCCAAAGTACTGACAGCGACGTTCTTAAACCCGGGTCAGTACAGATAAGTGGCCGCGGTGGTTCTCGAACCCCGGGCACTACAGCTATAGTCACATTTCGCAATTTTGCGAATGCTTCTAAAAAAGAATAAAATCAGTTCAGAAATAAATATCTAAGTTCTTCCAAACGTGTTTTAGCTCAAGCATCCCGTAGATCGAAGAAAGGAATCTGCTCAGTCATATGTATTTGTTTCGGGAATAAGAATAAACTTTCCGCACTTTAGATGTGAAGAAGAGGCCTTTCCCTAAAATTTCTGTTTATGCAGTTGTCAATCAGCTACCTGACGATGGCCAGAAGAAAGACTGAATGAAATATGTCATTCTGAATAAAACAAGAAGATCTATTCTTGATATTGTGTTGCTTGGATCTTGTAATTTTTAAGGTCTCATAAAACACGGCGGGATGGTGACACTTAAGTATATACTACTAATGTAAAGCGAACTACGTTTTTATAATTATGATGGCAATTTGCCTACAGATAATAGAATTGCTTTCCTCAACAAATAACAGTGTCATTCTAGATTCCATATCCAACAATATGCCACATATTAGGATAAAAAAGTGCATGAAATAAAAAAAACTTTTTATAATGGGCTATTCAGATTTTTCATTATATGATGTGTGACTAGATAAATTCAATTCGCATGCTTAAACCGTATTTCCTTCTGATCCGTCTTAACTTTATACTCCTGTGTGCGTCTCCACAATTTAAATACTCCTTCAAGGTTTCTGAAGAAAATATTTTACCCTTTCATGCACATTACTGGCTGTGCCCATCTTACGAATTATACAGATCCTCCTTATTCACATCTCTCTACGAGGACAAAAATGCACAAAAAACATTACATTTTATTTCACAGATCTCTTGGTTTGTCAGTGATATGTGTTGCAAGGACACGAGTTTAGTGAATATATCAAAACTTAACTGATCGTTACTGAAAGCCACTATCTATATGTCATATAATAAAAGTGGCAGTGAAATTTAAATTGTTTTTAAGATGTATATTCAATTTTCCTTCCGTCAAACTTCAACAATTCCCCATGACTGCCGCTCTTTTTTAATGTTAGGAAAGTACAAGAGTTTACATCAGTTCATGCTGTATTCAGTTAGACATTATTGTCAGAGTGCACACCCCTCAGATCTGAGATTGTGAGCAAAATCAAGTGTAGGCAGTCTGCTAGAGCAACAAGATATTACAACACAAGACTGAACAAATTCTTAATAATGGTGAATAATCTGCTGTACGATATTTTAAAAATAAGAAACAAGATGCTTCCTGTGACGAACATTTAATGCATTTCAGATTAAAAGTGATTTGCTTAGCTGGTGTCTTTCCTTATAAAAAAATCTGCAACACAACAAGTACGTTAAAGCTATATCGTGTATACCAGTTCACTTTATATGTCCTATACTGTCCAGTACTTTTTTCAGAATTCTGAAATTCTATTTCACATACAGAGAACTGCAGTTGGTTATAGAAACTATTACACACATTGTGATGGTTTTGCTCCTTACGTAATCGTGCCCTCCATGAACTGGAACGAAATATATAAGATCACATGCAAGTTAGACATGTCCATGACAACCATAAAGATAACACAAAGTCATAGCAAGACAACAGAAATTCTAAGAGAATTACGGCAAAAATATAAATTTACATAATTATTTGTGATTATTTTAGGAACATGTTTGTTATTGCCAGGTGTAAATGACATTTTCATTTTGCATTTTGTGGAAAACATAAATACGAGAAGAACCCGAATGCAACCAATATATATGAATTATTGTTATTATAAAAATATCCTTTTAGCTGCTGGACACCATTTGATGAAAAGTCTGTCATGGTACACCTAGCTATATACATATACACAGCAATTCCAGTATTAATGATGACACTTAAAGGTGGATCTTCTACATCTGTCGTGATTGGCACATTGATACACACATCTCTTCAATTTAAATTTGTGAGCAAGTCACTGGAAGATTTAAGCAATATGGAATATTCTGACAGCAGTCAGATAGAACAAAACAAATTCAGTACTCTAGACAGACAGCATACGTGTGAAGAATTCAACTACAGAGACTGTCAAGTTTATGCAACAGATAGTGAATCATTTCAGATACCAAGCGAAGCACGAATCCCAGATTGTTGTAACATACACAAATACAGACACAAGCATCACCACTGCAGACTGTGTGATGGACCAAGAACGTAAGAAAGGTTCTTGTAGATTGCCTTCCGACAATATATCATCTCTAGAAGACTGTATTAAAACCATCATTAAAAACACCAAGAGGCAATTTAGTAAGGATTTTGCAATCTGACTGGGCTTTTTTGTCATCTGATATAAATCCCAACTTATTTCCACGCTTTTTCCCACTACACATATTTTGACTAATTTTAATTTAGGCACACCGTGGAGTTGACATCACAGTCAGGACAGTGACTAGACTATAAACTGGGCAATCCAGTGTCTGAATCCAAGGAATTGCAAGAAATTTATCTGTCCACGAAATATAGATATCAGTTCTAGGACTCAACTATTCAGTGGGCATTGGAGATACTTACCCTGGGGGTAAAGTGGCCGGGACATGATGTTATCCACTCACTGTTAGTTACGTTTAGGTTAAAAAAGAGTGGAGTTACACACACACACACACACATATATATATATATATTACTAGTATATTACCACATCAGTGGTAGAGCCGCTTGCAGTGTATATTGAGAAGATCCCATACATTTTCACCGCAAGAACTCAAGCAAGTTACATTTGATACACATGCAAAAATGCATGTATGCATTTATATAACGTATCTTATCAGTTTACACAATATTTGAGGTTTCTGTAAATGTGAAGATCCATTTGGAATCTTGTGAATATATGCACCATGCATCTGGCAGGTGCTACATAGCAGATTATGACAGTGTTACAACACACAAGTCCAAAATATAAACTCATTTCCGGTGTGCTCTTTTAATATAAATTGACATATTGCGATAAATTTGAGCAAAGCTTTCCTATATGATGCAACACAACAATTTGTTTGGTTGTTTTCAAGTTCTTATGTTTGGACAAATGGAAACACGACCAGAAAATTAAGTACAGAAACAGAATACAACTAATATGTACTTTCCTGCAAATATGCACACAACTGAACACAATTTTAAATTACCTTTACTCAACAGTTTTTTAACACTCCTCAGAATGCCACGCGTCGAATAAATGTCAAATTCCATTTATATCAGCAAGTAAAATGTAATCCTAATTGCAGAAATTTGTTCAGAAGAAAAAGTCTGTTTGTTAAAATACTATCTCAAAACAAACTTGTATCAAATTCCATTAGCTGATAGTACAACTGATTTGCCCATTGCTCCATGAGGTTTTGAACTTTTATGAGTCACATCAAATGTGCACACCCGTTTAATGTTGCAGTATGAATATCTGAGTACGATATAGTAATACAAAAATGGGTTGTAATTGGTTACTAAAGACTTTTATATCAATGTTCTACAACCACGACGAATCTGGAAGATTGTGTAGTCGCTCTCTTCGTTCTATATGTGTAACTGTTTGCTCATAAGGAATTCTTTTAGTATTCTACCTCTTCTATTTGTCGGTGTGTCTTGCCACGAGATGCATCTGGAATTGTTATCTGCTGCTATGAGAACACCGGTTCCCTTGGCATGTAATAATATTACCCTCAAATTTCACCAAGTCGATATCTATTTCCCGACGGATATCAAAGTACACAGTAGCTAGAATAATTTTGACGTTACCGATTATTATTTCCACAACAGAAATATTTTTATCCGAAATTTGCTTAATTAATGAAGTATCTACTTGGCTGTTTGTGACTACTGTAGCTGCACAATTTCTTCCTCCTCCCGATGCGAAAATTTTGTAGTTTTTTGATAAGCCGGCAATTTTGTTTTATATTGTGTATTGCCCTTGAATACATAGTATGCCGTACTGTCCTCCCCAATTATTCTCCTTAGATTGTCAATTGCTACCCTAGAATGCTGAAAATTAATCTGTATACACTTAATCTGTGTTTGAAATTTGTACGCTCTATTGCAGTGTTTTGTAGAGGGTTTACGGTATCTGTCCGCTTTAATAGTCCGCGTTCTGTCTGTACTTCTCCAATATTGCTTCTAACTGGGGCACTTCTTATCCAATGAAGAGTAGCTGTCACAGATGTTTTATGCTGGTTCTGTTTGTTGTAGGTCAGGCAGTTGATGCATTTGCATGCCATCGGAGGTTCTGTACATTTCTTCAGCTTGTGGCTTTCTGCACAGAGGGTAGTTTTCTTCTCCTCTGCAATCACGAAATGTATGGTTAACTCTGGAACATCTGAAATATCTGTTTGCAACCAGGTAGTCCTCGATTTTACAGATTAACCACCCAAGTCTGACCTTCTGTTGCAGCAACAGCTTCCTAGTCTGAGCTTCCACTTTCATTACTAGTTCCAATTCTCTTTCCTTCTTACGTTGCTGAATTTTGGCTTGATACCTAATTTTTCAAATTAAGTTCAGGATTTTGCGCTCTCAAGGTGTCCTCTAAATTTCCGGTGGAAATATCCTCTGGGATATTAAAAATCACTAGTCTGGGGTTCCTCAATTTGTAAATATTAGCTTTCAAATATCCCCACATTTTGTTTTCATATGCTTTTCTAGTACCTCGATTTCTTCTTTAGTATTTGTTTCGATTAAGACTTTCCTATTTTAAGTGATTTTAAAGTGTTGATCCCACTCTAATTTCAGTAGGGATAATCTTGGATTTTAATAATCCTTGATTGTTTCCGGTGATTGATTTCCTTTCGGTTTAACGGTGAGTTTGAAACTTTGAAATTGTTCCCACATCCGAGGGCTTCCGACTAGAGTTTTCTGCCCCTGCCACCAGATGGTGCCACGCCCCTCTCGTTTATCCTATCTGGTTCTTGACGTCTGGTAAGGGATGGTGCTCCGAGTACCTCTGCTTTCCTGCCTCTGCAGTCGTCTAGCTCTGCTTTCAATTCGAAAACTCGGGCTTCAAATTCACTGATTGCACTAGATTGACTATTTCTGCTATTCGTCGGCTTGACATTTAGATTTCTAAGAGTACTTACGGTTCCGAATAGTTTGCTTCAATTCTTTATTCATGTTCGAACTTCGTTTCTTCGTGCTCACTATTATACTGAGGGCGTTCTCTATCCCTTCACGCACATCGACGGTCATCTTGACGAATCGATACGTACAAACATACATACATGCATACAAACATACATACATAAATACGTACATACATACGTACATGCATGCATGCATACATACATAGATACATATATACATAATACATACATACATACATACATACATACATACATACATACATACATACATACGTACATACATACATACATACATACATACATACAGATGGAACTACTGGGGGAAGGGATTAGAGAAAGATGTGGAGAAGAACGGGAGACAAATATCCAAAAACTAAGGATACCAAGGTTAGTTATCCTAAACATTCCCAGCGAAATAAACATGGAAAACGTAGAGGAGACTCTAATAAATCAAAACACTCAAATTAACATACGGGAAGGAACCATATTACCAAAATTTATTTACACGACAAAAAGAGGAACACAAAACCTAGTGGCAGAAGTGACCCCGAAACTAGGAAAAAAACTACAACAAATCAAAGTAAAGCTAGGGTGGACGATATGTGGAGTGGACGAATATGTGTCAGTCAAGAGATGCTACCGATGCAGTAGTTTTAATCACAACCACAGAGAATGCAAAGGAGAAGTTTGCCCACAATGCAGAGGAAACCACAGCCTAAAACAGTGCACAGCTGCACCAACAGAATACAAATGCATAAACTGCATGGTATACAAAAAACACCACCCTACGACACAAATAGTCACAGCCCATACTTCCCTTGATAAAAAAGCCCCAGTCTAAAAGCTATACTAGAAAAATACAAGAAAAACGCAGAATACTAAACGACAACCGTACATGCACAGGACAACATGGCGAATAGACACAAGGAACAGATGAACTGCAACCAAATAAATCTAAAACATTCTAGAGGGGTAACAGACAACCTCATGCAGATCATAACTCAAGAAAACACAGACAAGGTCATGATACAAGAACCGTACCTACACCAAAACAGCATTAAAGAAATCACAAGTGGCTACCGAACGTACACCCACGGAAACGGAGAAAGCAGAGCGGCAATCTTAATAACTAACAACACGATAGACGCACTTCTACTAACGCAATACTCAAAGACACAGTCCTACTAGAAATACGTAAAGGAAACAATACATTCTACGCAGCAAGCATATACATGGATTACAAGGAGGAAATGTACAACAGTCAAAAAATAGAAAGTATATTGAAATTTACAAAAGGAGGAAAACTTATAATGGAAGTTGACAGTAACTCAAGATCTACAATGTGGAATGATAAAATAACAAATCCCAGGGGAAAGAAGATAGAGGAATTTGTAGCCAGTCATCACCTGCATGTTATCAACGAAAAAAGCGAAAGAACAACTTCAGAGCACCAGACGAAAAAGCAATATAGACCTAACTATAACCAAGAATCAGATGCTAACAGACGTAAAAAACTGGGACATATCCGAGGAAGAAAGCGCCTCGGATCACAACATAATAAAGTTCAGCATTAACCTAGACAAAAACACTACACACGGAAAACACCTTTCCGAACCACGGTAAAGATTAAAGGAACACCAACTAACCAAATTCAGCGAGAAACTAAAATCCAACATTACTTAAACATTTCAAATGGAGGACAAAGAGAGAGACACAAGCGAAATAGACGAAGAACTGAGCAGCCAGGCAAAAGAGTACACGGACATAGGACAGTTCACAATCAAACTGAAAGAAGTCATACAGATTACATGTAGCGAAATATGTAAACCAAACACAGAAGTAAAAGGAAAACCAATACCCTGGTGGACGGAATCACTAAAGATAACGAGGAAAAGAACAAACGCACTGAGAAGACGATACCGACGGAGGATAAACAATGAGGAACTAAGAGAAACTAGGAAAAACCAATACACAAAGGCCAAGAAAGAGTACCACGCGGCTACAAAGAGAGAAAAAATAAGATCATGGAAACAATACTGCACGGCTACATCACCAAACAATTCCTGGAACGAGATTTACAAACTAGCTAACAATAAGCCACGAAGTAAGCAAATAATAAGAACAATGCGAAAACCGGATGGAACAAAAACAGAAACCATGACAGAAACACTCCAATTAATCATGGACCAACTGATTCCGGAGGACAAACACAAAGAAAACACGCCCTACCACAGGACAATTCGCGACCAAACAAAACAACCGCTGTACACAATGGACGAAAAGGAATTTACAAAGGAAGAAGTTAAGCAAGTCGTAGAAATCTTACAACCCAAGAAAGCACCGGGCCCTAATGCAATTACAAACGAAATAATAAAACTGTTCTTTAAAGAGATACCAAAAACAATAACAGCGACTCACAAAGCATGCTAGAGAACAGGACGCTTCCCAGTAAATTGGAAAATAGCAAAGATCCTCCTAATAGCCAAACCGGGAAGAGAAAAGAGTGCCGAAACGTCGAAGTACCGCCCAATCAGCTTACTAAATACAGAAGGGAAAGTACTGGAAAAGCTACTAAGCAAAAGAATAACACACCACCTATACACGACAGAATACTTAAACGAAAACCAATACGGATTCAGATCACAAAAGAATACGGTAGACGGCGCCATGCAAGTTAAACAATACTTACAGAATCACTTAGAAAGAGGGAAGTAGCAATAATGGTCAGTCTGGACGTACAAGGAGCCTTTGACTCGGCATGGTGGCCGGCGATACTACAAAGGCTGCGAGAAGCAAAATGCCCAAGAAACCTTTACTACCTAGTCCAAGACTACCTGAAGGAAAGAGAAGCATTCATAGCAATAAACAGTTACAACATGAGAAAGAACATTACAGTGGGATGGGCACAAGCGTCATGTTGCGTTCCAATATTATGGAACATCCAATACGACACAGTTCTTAACCTTAAATTTACCGACCATACAAGCGTAGTGGCATTTGCAGATGATTTGATACTCATGATAAGAGCAGACAGCATAAGTGAAGCAGAAAATATTGCAAACGTAGAAATGGGAAAAATTACAATGTGGGCAGAAAAAAACAAAATTTAACGAAGAAAAGTCGCAAGTAATGCTAATGACAAGGAGGAAGCGCAAAGAACAAAAGGAAGTATTAGTATACATAAACAGTAAAGCTATCCCACAGGTACAAAAATTAAAATACATGGGAATAATATTTGACAATAAACTTTTATTTAGAGAACACATAAATTACGTAGCAGACAAATGCAAAAAACTTATATTTCAACTGGCTAAAGCGGCCAAGCTAAACTGGGGCTTAAGCCACAAAGCCCAGCAGACAATATGCTTGGGAGGAATTCAATCACTGCTTATATACTGAGCCCCAGTATGGATTAAAGCAATTAGAAAAGAAACGTACGAAGCAAAACTACTAAGAGTGCAAAGACTAATCAATATAAAAATGGCAAAAGCATACCGTACATTGTCACACGAAGCCCTCTGTGCTCACAGGTACGATGCCCATTGATTTAAAAATAGAATAAACGGCAAGGATATATCATCTAACTAAAGGAAATGATACGGGAAAACACAGTTTGATAAAGATATGGAGGTCAGATACTGGCAACACCCGGCGAAAGTAGTACGGACGAAAAGGAAGATAAAGGGTCAATACATATATACACTGATGGAAGCAAAACAGACAAAGGCGTCGGTTCAGGCATAGCTATTTTTGATTCAGGGCAATATATTAAAAGCATACAACGCCGATTAAATAAAAATTGCACAAATAATCAAGCAGAACAATTAGCTATATTGACAGCGCTACAGTACATAGAAACAACACAAAGGACGGACAAAAGAATCACAATATACACAGACAGTAAAATAACATTATACAAACTACGGAACGCAAAAATACAGACATACTTAATAGAAGAAACAAGAAGGAAAATCATCGAGATGAACAAAGCAAACTGGGAAGTAAAGCTCTGTTGGGTCAAAGCACATGCGGGTACAATGGGAAACGAGTTAGCGGACACACTAGCAAAAAAGGCGGCGAAGAATGAGTCATTAACCGAAGAATGTAACAGAATCCCAAAAAGTGTAGTGACGAGGGAGTTAGAAGAAGAAAGCGTGAGGAAATGGCAAAGAAACTGAACACAAACAACCGAAGGAAGCACAACAAAAGAATATTTCCCAAACGTACAAGAAAGGCTAAAAATGAAATTAAACCTCACACAAAATTACACGGCAATAGTAACGGGACACGGAAAAACAAAAGCGTACTTACATCGATTTAAAATCATAGAGGATCCAACATGCACCTGCGGAAAAGCAGTACAGACAACAGACCACATAATTTTTGAATGTGAAACACTAACAAAAGGGAGAGAAAAGCTGAAGAAAACCGCCCTACAAAAAGACAAATGGCCAATCAACAAAAAAGAATTAATAAGGAAGTGCTGTATAGAATTTGTAAAGTTTATTAATGATATCCCTTTTGATAACTTAACACAGAACAACAACATAGAAAGCTAATGTAAATAGATAACCACCAATTATGTATAGCTTATAGTATTACTGCTGTAATGGAGCAAGCAATAAAACCATATTAAAAATTACATACATACATACATACATACACACATACATACATACCTACATACATACCTACATACATATATACATACATGTCCATGTTTGCTGTTATGTTTACTTTACATTCCTGGCCTACACCAACCTTACAAGGCAGATGTAATGCGATTTTACTGTAGGATGAATTTTCTATACTGTCAGATATTGATAATGAAATTACGGTCGGCAGTTGGAAATTGAAGCTTAATGTGAAATGAGGCCCTAATTGGATCTTGCTAACGCAAGGCTTAATAGGTCTCGGACATTTAGAAACTCAAGTATATATGTCCTTTACGTTACTTTACTAGTTTCGTTCGCTTTCTTTTTCTAGGAAAAGCTGTGTTTAATTTTGTAGACAATTTGAAAATAAATAATTTAACAGTACATTTTGTGATCGGATGTAGGAACTTCCATTCGTAAGTCCTTTGTATTAACACAAAAGGAACATTATTCCAAACTTGAAGAAAGGCATTCACGAGAAAATTCTTGGCACACACGTGAAAATTATCATTACATTTTTGATAATTATCATTGGTTGCCCTTTCTTTTTTATGCTTTTCAGGTGCACACAAGGATTCAACCAAGTATGGCATATGAGATTTTTCTTTTTACAGTTTATGTTGGCTTGGTTGTTCACTGCAGGATTATTTCAGACAGCCATGGTAATTATGACACATGTTAACTGATAAACTTACTATAAGTGGGCCCAGTCACTGGGGCTTGACTCTTTCTAAGGTTGCGGATAGAGGAAGGCCTCCAATGTGGAGGGTAGCTAATAATACATTGAATAAGCAGTTGCGGACTGCCGACAGGTGGTTGTCCTCCAACTTGGGAGTTGGACGAAATCCTCACAGTAAAATTGGCATTGTTACAAAACATGAACTTTGACCTTGGACCTCGATTGATACTTTGTTACGAAATAAGCCACTAAAAATGGAACATTAGATTTGGTGCGTGGAATATTATGTGCCTGTATACGGCAGGTTCACATACAGCAGCAAACATGAAAATAGTAAGATGTAACTTAAATATAGCATGTATGCAGGAGGTTATGTGGGACTAAGGGAGCACGGTAACAGCAAGGTATTATAATATTTTCTATGAAAAAGGAAACGAAAATCATCATTTGTGAACAGTATAGTATCTTCAGTTAAAAGAACAGAGATTGTTTGTAATAGTATAATTATAGTTCTTAGATGTCGCTGGTGTAATAGCATTGTTCTGAATGTGAATGCACCAAATGAAGATGAAGTGACGATTCAAAAGACAGTTTTCATGGAGAAATATAGCAGGTTTTCTATTATTTGCCTAAATACCGTATGAAAATACTATTAGAAGAATTTTATGCAAAAGTGGGGATAGAGAATATTTTCAAACCGACAATTGGGAATTAGAGTCTACATCAGGATACTAATGATAACGGTGTTCGAATAAAAAACTTTGCCACATAAGGTTATGGTTGTTTAGAGCACGATTTTCCGGTACCGAAACGTTCATAATTACACCTGGACCTCTCCTGTTGGGAACTCACAAACAATTTGAACACATATTGATAGATAGGAGGTGACATTCGAGTATACTCAATGTAAAAAGTTGCTGAGAGCTTACTATGTTACCGATCACTAACTTCTGATTGCATAATTTGGGGAAATATTTGCAATAAATAAACAGGTAGCACAAAAAGATGGAGAAAAGTTTAAGAGCATATCAAAACATCACGTACAGAGTGTCTAGTTCTGCTTGAATTGAAGCAATATAAACCGCTGTTTGATGAAGTATGTTAGCAATTTTAGATCAAGGGTATCAGGATAAAATGTAGTGGGCACAGGGTCTAATACAAAGCAATGTAGATAATCTAAACAATTAAGACGTAAAGCTGTTAGACTTTTCAGGAACAAAGAAAAGGTATATTAAAGTTAAATTTGAGAAACGTAAAACTAAGTTCGGTTAATATATTAGTAACATATATAGGGGCATCACTTGTTTTAAGAAGGGTTAACAGCCTATAACTATTACAGAGAAGGATGGGAAGGATGATTTGTTTGCAGACCCCTACAGTATTGTGGTTACGTGTAGGAAACATTTCTCCCAGCTACTGAAGTACATTGGGTTAAAGATTATTAGGTAGAACGAAATATACACAACAGAACCACTACTAACTGAGCCAAGTGCCTTTGATGATGAGTTGGCTATTGAAAAGCTAAAGTCACAAATCACCAGTTATTGAACAAATCCTAGCAGAGTTGACTAAGGCAGAGGAAGAACAATTCACTAAGAGTTCCCTAAACTTAGTATTTATATTTGGAATAAGGAGGCACTGCTTGAGGAGTGAAGAATTCGATCATTATACCTATCTATAAGACAGGCGATAAGCAGATTGTATTAATTATAGGGCATATATACGTTGCCTGTTATGTATAAAATCTCATCCAAAATCCAGCTGTCAAGGTTAAATGCACATGCAGATGAATTTAATGTGAAACATCAATTTGGATTTCGACGCAACAGGTAAATACAGATCATATATTATGCATTCGTCAAATACTTGAGACAAAATGGGAATAGGGTGGAGTTCATAATTTGTCTATAGACTTCGATAAAGCTTACGATTACCTTAGGAGCGAGGGCTTGTATAATATTTTTATTGAGTCTGGTAACCCCATAAGATTTTTCAGGCTAATAAGAATGTGTCTGACAGAAACGTGTAGCAGATTCCGAGTAGGCAAGAGCTTTGTTTGACATGTTGCCTATTAGGAATGTTTTGAAACAAGCAGATGCTCTATCGTCATTGCTTTTCAACTTTGCTTTAGAGTACTTTATTAGGAAGGTTTAAATAAATTAGAATGGCTAGAAATTAAATAGTACACATCAGCTTCTGTTCACGCTAATGATGTTAATATATTGGGAGGAAGCCACATGCTTTAAAGGAAAACACAGAAACTTTGGTAGTGGATAGCAAGGAGATTGGTTTAGAAGTAAATGCTCATAAAATTACGTATATGGTCATGTCTCGAGTTTAAAAATTATTTTAGCCAGCATGCATTTTGACATAGGACAGCAAATAGAAGTGGAATAAGCAAAAATCGAAGCAACGTTACAACATGCTAAAAAGGAGCAGGTGTCCTTATAGTAATGGATAGTAATTCCAGGTCCGGATCGTGGCATGACTCAACGACAAAAGCAGGCGGTAGAGATTTAGAAGAATTCCTCATAATAAAACAGGTGCACATCATGAAGTAAAAGAGTTTTAATACAAATTTTCGGAATCGTCGATGGGTTAGCAATGTTAATTTAACATTGTTTAATACCCAGCAACTTAGATTGTTTTTAATGGAATATTAGCGAACAGGAAAGCTGCTCAGACCACAGCATCGTTAAATGCGCCATAAGCCAGTGTACATGTACAGGAAAATAGTCACCTTCCAAGATGTGCAGTACATAGTGAATAAGAAACTATGCAAATTTCCTGGAAAGCCTGATTCGGTTAGCGAAGACGAAACTGTGTAAGTTAAATAACGAAGAAAGGATTGAAGATCCGGATAACACGCCCTGTACACGTATATCCAAGGATACGGATATTGGAAAGTTTATAGAAGAATGTTACGAAATATTGAAAATGGCATGTAGTAAAACATTTAGGATACGTGTCCCAAAGAAAGCAAAACACAAGCCATTTCCTTGGTGGACAGAGTAATTGACAATAATTAAAACAAGAACTAACTCCTTAAAACGGGGGCACCAAAGAACTAGAGATAACGAAAAACTGAGGGAAAACGTAGAACGCAATAGTTCGAAGACAAGGCACGATACGCAGCAACTATTAAAAAAGACAAAATCAGTTCGTGGAAGGAGTATTGCACATTACGACATTTGCCAATTCTTGGAAAGATGTTTACAAATTAGCAGCAGGCAAAAGAAGTAACAACATACAAATATGAACACACCAAAAGCCCGATGAATTATTAACATCCGGTATAAAGGAAACAATAAAGCTTGTGCTGGAGTACTTCACTCCGGAAAAGAAAAAATATGACAATGACTACCACAAACAAGTTGGAGCACAATCTAAAAAAAAACAGTGAATTCGCCCGACAACAGAGAATTTACTATGGAAGAAATCGGGAATGCCGTAAAAAAGATGGATAAAAAGAATGCGCCCGGAGAAGACGGGATCATTGGCGAAATTTATGAACAAATCTTCGAAAATTTTCCCAGATTTATAACAGCCATGTATGACGGGTGTTTAAGAAGTGCGTTTTTTCCCAAGAGGTGGGAAAGAGCAAAGCTGATCGCAATTGTTAAACCTGAAAAAGAAAACAGTGAAGAGGTATTGAAATATCGACCATTAAGTATTTTAAACATTGTAGGCGAAGAACTGTAGGAAGTTCTAATCAACATAATTAATCATCGTGTTTATTCCACCGATTTTATGAATAACAACCTGTATAGATTTACTAAACAAAAGAGCTCCACAGATGCGGCAATTGCGGTGAAGGGCTTCGTAGAGGAAGGGTTGAAAGCAGGGTGAGTCCTAGTACTAGTAAGCCTAGATTTGAAAGGCGCCTTTGATGCTGCCTGGTGGCCCAGCATATTAAAACGCTTACAAGCTTGTGGATTCCCTAAAAATTTATACAACATAACAAGGAGCTACTTCAGCCAACGTACTGTTATTCTGTCAACTGACAGCGTTAGAATGAAGACAGAAGTAGGCAGAGAATTCCAGCAAGTTAGTTGTTGCGGCCCGGGTTTCTGGAACATCCAGTACAATTCATTTCTGAACCTTACTTTTACGAGACGAACAAAAGCCTTTAAATTTGCTGATGGTTTGATACTAGTGATCGGAGGTAAAACAGTATGTAAAGCAAGCGACCGAAATGAAATATTTAAGAATAATTATAGATTACAAATTTGAACTCAGTAAACAACATAAGCTACGCGACTGAAAAATGTACTAATCTAATTCAAAGTTTATCCAAATCGGCTAAAATATCACTGGGAAATGAAGTGCTGAAGACGGTATACAAAGGAGCGGTACTGCCTCTTCTTCATTTGGATCACCACTTTCGATGGAAACGATGAAATATACATAAAACAGACGAAAAAATATCAGTGTGCAAAGACTGATAAACTTAAGAATTGCCAATGCCTTCCGCACAACGTCCAGCGTAGCACTTTGCATATTGGCAGGATTGACTCCTATTCTTATTAAAACTGAAAAGGCAGTCAGACAATACAATTAAAAAAAGAGACAGAAACAAATAATCAACAGAGGAGTGGAACTTACAAAATAGATCTCAACAGGCAGACGCGGTTAAAATTATTGAAGGGAAAAAAAAGGAAGGCACAATACAGTTATACACAGGTATACTGATATACACGGGTTAAGGCAGGTGTAGAAACATGCGAAAACGAACTAGGCGATCAGCTAGCAAAGGAAGCAGCACCAACAGGGACGCTATAATCTCCTACAACAAGGTCCCGAAAGGGACCCTGATAAGAGAAATGGAAGAGGAATTAATAAAAAATGGCTAAACGAATGGACTGAATGTACGAAGGCAACAATAATGAAGCAGTTCTTTCCAAACGTATAAGACAGGCTTAAAATGAAAATAAACGTAACTCCAAACTTCGCGGCAATGGTTAGAGGAAACGGCAAAACCAGAGCCTACTTCCATCGCTTCAAGATAATGGAACAATCAACATGTCCTTGCAACGATGGAGATCAAACAATGGACCATTTCCTTTACCAATGAACTTTACTTCATACAGCAATAGATTTTCTAAGGCATAAGGTTTTATAGACTGGGGACAGGCCTGCAAATGAACAAGATTTAACAACACAACATTTGAAAGCGTATCTTACATATACAAATTCAATATTCTTTGAACAGTTGTAAACTTTACTATTTTACTTGTAATCTACATACCATTGTAAAGGCCACGCAGCGGCCGACTCAAACAAATTCGACGTTGGCCACGGCATTATTTGTACTAAAACAGATGTTCTGTAACATGTACATTTAAAGCATTTAGTATTACTGCACGGTAATGGAGCGAAAGCAAATTAAATAAAATACATACATACACACACACTTACATGCATAAGTATATGACTAAATATACAATACATGCATGCATACATACATATATACATACATACATATATACATACATACATACACTCATACATACATACATAAGTGCGTACATACATACATACATACATACATACATACATGTATCATAGATATAGAAATTAATATGTTAGAATAACTAATGTTCAGGTCAGTTTGAGGAGTATACTTAGGTGTACTTGTAAGAAGAAGATTTTATTAAAATTCAATGAAAGTCTATTTTCTTTGAACCATTTATTTAAATTTTATATTCAATTTTAATATCATTATTTAAATCTTCGAGATTAGAATTGGTAAATATTACAATATTAACATCTACCAATGGAACTGGTTTAGATTTGTCATTAGAAAATTTGAGAGACATTTTATGTACAGGAGAAGGAGTAAGGGTTGTAGAATTGTTCCTTTTGAAACTTCCTGATTATGAATCCTACATTTAACTTCCTAGGCTTAATGGTCACATTAAGACGTGCAATTCTTTGAAGCCCGAATGCCCTTGAATTTTAACCTTTATCCGACGGCGCGCCATATATGGTGCAGACTTGGAAGTGCTCGCCGTACGAACGCACCCTATGTGTTGCGCTGCGGGCATTTAAATCGTTGCGCAT
>Ga0268261_10000867_pt1 | contig 20055 bp, 18 predicted proteins | sample TergutNc150P1_FD_190353 | JGI IMG/M metagenome (GOLD analysis project Ga0268261, IMG submission 190353) | Nasutitermes corniger P1 segment gut microbial community from laboratory colony in Florida, USA - Nc150 P1 (SPAdes) (version 2) | ecosystem: Host-associated > Arthropoda: Insects >...
CCCCCCCCCCACCCACAATACTTTAACATCATGCCTTCAACCTTGAAAGTTAATTTTCTGTAGCTTTCTCGTCTATTGCATAAACAGTCATTCAGGTTTACTTGTTTTTTTCCGTTCGCGTGAGTGTGTCTGGGTCGCCATTCGTTCAGTGATCCTTTATTCAGCGGGAAATTCCATTCGTATATGGATTTTAGCCCAATTTTTAACAATTCAAACTTGTTTCAACGACGGTTTTAAACCCGCACAGATTAGATAGCGTTGAGTGGCATCATTGGGAAGCGTGGAAAGGTAAATCGTGGATGATACAGGAATTGGAGTAATTTGTTAAAAATATGTACAATTATGTTTGAAGGTACTATCTGAAAATCTGCTCAGCGAAAATTTCGGTAAACTTCATGGGTCTAATCTATCTCAAAACCTAAAATCTAGCCCATGCCCTCCCGAACATTTGGTAACAAACTGTGGCCATTAACGTTCGGATGTTCTCAACTTTTGTGAATCCAAAAATACACAAAAACTTCCTCCAGATAGAACCCGCTGGGCTGCTGCCGGAAACACTGCATCACGGCGGCCTTGACCTCTCCATATTATCGAAATGCATTACCCTTCTGCACTTTCTTGATTGGATTAAATATTGGGAGCAGTGACTTACAATAACCTACTGCCTGCATATTCAAAGTATGCGGCTTCACATTTCACTTGATGGTAAAGACAGACTCAACCGTGACCAGCCCTATTCGCACGCAACAATATCAACAGGTTTAATATTATGTAACCCCGTAATCTTTGTAAATAATCAACTTGACGCACAATTCTTTTTCATATATGTTTTTTCTATTCTCTACATGTTTCGGGCAGCCATGTGTCCATCATCAGGAGAATTAATTACACCAATACATCTGGTATATGCCACTCTGTATAGATGGCCGTTTTGTAGGCGGGTTTGGATGAGACTGCTCTGCAGTCTAATCCAAACCTGCATACCAAACGGTCATATATACAGAGTGACATATACCAGATGTCATTTTGATACAACTCTCCTGATGATGGGCACATGGCTGCCCGAAACATGTACAGAATAGAAATAAACATATATGAAAAAGAACTGTGCGTCAAGTTGATTATTTACAAAGATTATACCGAGTAGCACGGTCAACAGATCATAATATTACGTAACCCAATATTTTCAAAATAGATTTTTTTGCAATTTTGTTCTTCACTAACTTTGACGTCCATTTGTTACTGATATGAATCCGATCGTGGACCTACATTGCACCCCTTGAAAGCAAACTATTTGCTACTGAATCGTGTACGTCGGACTATTTCCTACAGATAATTTATTTTACTTGTTAGTTTTGGTCAAATATGCACTGTAACGAATATATTACAAACTAAGGATAAATGATTCACAGCTTACTGTCTGAATTCAACCATCTTGTTCCTGACGTCATTTCCAGTCATAACGGAGCAAAAATATTAGTGCGATTCTCAAAGGTTAAGGAGGCATAGATATTTGCAGCAATGCAAGCTGGCATGCGCATAAGCGCTCTTGAACCGAACTGTCTAGCCATTAAGTCGAATGCTGAAACAGAACGTAATGCATCAGCATTTTAGTGTTTCAGAGAAAACACATCCAGATTTGCGGTTGATGGATTGGTCGTGGTGTTCCACAACACAGGCCATCCAGACATCCAGATCGCAAAACCACACATTTCTATCCGCTGGGGCCCATGAAAGACCTGGTGTGCCAGTAAAAAGTACAAACACAAGCAGCACTGCCCACTCGCATTTTGGATGCTGCGGCCCTGTACATGATGGATTCAATGGACAGGTTCGAGCCACTCGGTAGATTCACAGACTTGCCACGACGTGTTCTGAGGCCCGGCGTGGCCAATTTCAACATTTGTTGCAAACCCAGTAACACGAAATTTATGCAAGTAGATGTAAGCCTGCTTATCGGCTTATTACTATTTATGAACATTCCTGTACTGATAAAACGTAACCCTTTTTAATAGGCGGACGTACGTTTATAGGATATCTCCAAATCGATTAAATTACATATAATGTTCTAATTTAAGACTTGTTTTTGTTAATTCAACGAAACAGCCAATATTTGAACTGCACAGAGTAGAAGAACATGAATCGATATCAGTAATAACTAATAACTGATAAGAGCACACTACACGGACTGCCCTGGGGTTGAACCCAGGACCCCGCGGTGGGAAGCCGGCTACTACTAACACTGGTCTACAGCCAAAAACTAGCATTGATGAAATAAGCCTTTTATGGCTATTTCGTGAACGCTGAACACGAATCTGATATTAAGAAATGTTGTTTAGCTCTTGTTTCGAAGATACAGGAGGCTACGTTCATGTAGAGTGTGTTCCGATTTCAAATTAGGGGTTCAGTCATAAATGACAATCACGGGTGGCTTACGCTGTGACTAGTGTACATGATAAGGTCATCAATCACGGGTGATTAACGCTGTGACTAGAGTAATGTCACATGATAAGGTCATTGCATCAGCTGCCAGACAGTGCCTTGGTTTCAGTCTGTATAAGCGCAGCTGTAGGACAGGATGTCTCGCTCTTGTGTGAACAGTGCGGACCTATTCTGTTATGCGTGTGGGGAAGTGATGTTACTGTCACAGAGGCGTCCTATAATGTTTCTTATCAAGAAAGCCTACCATCTGTACTTTTGGTGTAAACTGGGTGACCAAGACAAGAAGTGGGCGCCGCACATTGTGTGGAAATCGTGTGCGATATGTCTGGGAGGCTGGATAAATTCTAAAGGAATGGCAATGCCATTTGTCTTTCCAATTGTGTGGAGGGAAGCCTCAAACCACATCAGTGACTGCTACTTTTGCTTGACACCTCCTGTGGCAAGTGGTATGAACAGAAAAAAGAAGCAGAGAATTGACTATCCAAATATACTCTTTGCCATCAGACCTGTTCCTCATGGGGAAGATCTGCCCATGCCGGAGCCACCAAAAGAATACAATTTGAATTCGGAGATGGAAGAGGAAGACACCGAGAAAACAGGTCCCACGAAGAACCTACAGATCCAGACTTCCAAGGTCCAGCATCTGAGTCATCTCACAAACTTACACAAAACGAACTGAATGATCTAGTACGCGATTTGGAGCTGCCAAAGGTAAAGGCCGAACTGTTAGCATCCAGAATGAAAAAATGGAAATATTTGGATGAATGCGTAAAAATAACTCTGCATTGTTATCGCCAAAAAATCTGGAAGAACTCTTCACCATGAAGGGCACACTAGTGGCATACAAAGATGCGGATGGCTTGTTCAAAGCATTAAACACGAGCCACTGCTCAGATGAATGGAGGTTATTCATAGATTCCTCCAAAGTTAGTCTCAAAGCTGTTTTTCTACACAGTGGGAATGTGTTACCTTCCATTCCTGTTGCACATGCATTTGGAATTAAAGAAAGTGACGATAGCATGAAGCAGTTACCGCAATACATAAAGTATGACACATACTACTGGAACATTTGTGCAGACCTGAAAGTCATTTCACTTTTGCTTAGACTGCAGCTCGGGTACACTAAATTTACTTGTTTTCTGTGTGAGTGGGACAGCAGAGACAAGGCACACCACTATGTCAAATGGATATGGCCACTTTCTGAGTTCTCATTTGGACTTCTTTCCGAAGAACTGTGGTTACTTGAGGGACGGGCACGGTAAACGTTTCCACCAGGACATTGCAGCAATGGGGGGCAGATAACAAAGGGTAATGGAGCCCATCAATGCTTGTTGATTATTGCTGGACCTTGATGCGTGATTCTCCAAATTCGACGTTCAATCGGCAGGCGAAGAAGGCCCGATTAGTAGTAAGATGTCCCGTTGGGGCGGGTCAATGACCTCTGTAACCTAACCTTGAGCTCCTTCTAGTGACGTCATACGTAAACAAACCTAACCTTCCTCTCCCTACCCTTGCCCTCAGGCGGTAGACATTGCCCCAGACAGAATGGCGCCAGGGCTTAAGCTAAATTTAACTTATTATTTACAAACCTGACACTCCCCACCCTTTTAAGGCCTTTAGGCGATCACGTGATGTTAACAAAGATAGCGGAGAGAATGAACTTTCAGTTTAACCAAACTTTGATTTGTTATTATTTTGAAACGTTATTGTCAGGTGATGTAAATACCCCCGGCGATGCGATGTAAACAATGAGGTAGACAGTGTGACGCCGTGCTTAACCTAACTTTAACTTGTTATTGTAAGCAAAGCGCCATCTTGAATTTTAGCTAATATGGCGGCTAGAGCGGTAAGTTTAAACTTTGTTATTATTTTGAAGCCTTGTTATGGTTGCTGGATGTAAAGAAAAGATGGCAGAGGGGTTAATGACATTTGTGCGTAACCTAACTTTAATTTGTTATTGTAATAATGCGACCATGTTACAGTATGGTGGACTAGCGCAGTAATTTTAAACCTAACACATTATTATGAATATTTATCATTGGGTTGATTAAACAAAGCCTCTAGACAGCTTGTTGCTACCGTTTTTTGAATTTGAAGCAATATGGCGGACACGCGCGGTAATATTAAACTTTGTTATTCTTTTGAAACTTAACAGTTGACATTGTCATGGTAGGCGGATGTAAACAAACTTTTAGACAGCTTGTGACACTACCATTTTGATTTTACGGTAATATGGCGGATACGCGCGCTATGTTTAAACCTAACTTGTTATAATTTTGGATTTGGGCGCTACAGCCATTTTGAATTTTTAGCAATATGGCGGCTAGCGCGGTAATTTTAAATTAATGCTAACCTAAACTTAACTTTGTTATTGTAATAAGGCGACCATTTTGAAAGTTTGCTAACATGGCGACTTGCGCGGCAATTTTAAACCTAACTTTGAACATTGTTATTTGAATAATGTGGCCATGTTACAATATGGTGACTTTGGCGGTAATTTTATATCAATGTCGATTAACTTAAACATTTACTTTTTGAATAAGGCGGCCATTTTCTAATTTGAAGTAATATGGCGGATAGAGCGGTAATTTTAAATCTAACTTATTATTATGAATATTTATTATTGGTTTGAATTTTAAACCTAGCTTTGAACTTGTTATTTGAATAAGGTAGCCATATTACAATACGACGGACTTTCGCGCTATTTAAATTATTTGAATACGACCACCATGTTACAATATGGCTACAACCTTATACGACACTCGAAAGAGGTGTCTAGAGCGGTAAGATATCAGACTCATAATTGAATGATTGTAGGTTCGAATTTTCCGGCTTTAACCATCTGTTTTTAAGGAACCTATCCCAGGTAATAAGGAAAATAAATAAAAACAATTTTTACATTTTTACAAATATGTACAGTTTAAATTTTGGCTAGTAGTTTACTGAGTGAGGTAGACGAGTAGCCTACTCTTTGTTGACCCCTGAGACAGTTATGCGAATGGTTTGTATACCCCTGAGGACAATAGTCATTAGCGTGATGGGAATTGTTTACTCCAGGACATTAGCCTAATTGGAAAAGCTTGTATACCCCCCATGGCAAAGCCACTAGTTCGCCCCTTTAGACGTGTTGCGACTTGTTGGCGCCAGCAGGAGTGCAAGTTGGATAAAATCAGATGACGATTCTTGGAAAAGGCCATTAAGGGGATGCAAGTGACCTGCTTTAAAAGCCGTCAAGATAACAATCAGGTAACGTTTCCTGGAAAAAGCCATTAAGAAGACAAACAGGTCTGAACATGTTTAGAGGGTAGCACTATATATTCGGGCATTTTAACTCTAGTGGAATATTCTGCATCGTGCCTTTACTGTGTTTAGAGCCTTTTACCAGCGATACGCGAGTATAAACCTGTGCAGTTACGCCTACAACAGACAGCAGCCACAACTGTTACAAGCATTTACTGTTACTGTTAGCAACCAGCTGTTACATCAGCGTTATTTACAACTGTTGAACCTACATCCTACAACAATTTGGCATATATTTCAAGTAAGTGGTACCCGTACTATTAAAATATAAAATGGCTAAGAAAATGATTCTGAATAGGGCAAGGGCTAATCCTACTACTCTAAATGGAGGTGAGGAGGATATAGCGCCTTCTTCTAGCAGAAACAACCCTGCGTTGGAGACAACTAAACAGTTACCCTTTAGGATTTTGGACGAGACGTCAAAATCCTTTCCAAAATTTAACGCGACTGGGCGAAGTTTCCTTATAAAGTTTAATTCTCCGGGTGAACAGACAGACCCCACTATTATCTCAAGGAATGCATCACTGCACTTACTAATTACCTAGTGGATAAAGTACCAGATAGAGATTTGGTGGGTTCGAGAATTCGTAAAACTGATAATGTGCAGGATAAGGTGGTAGGCATTAGCTTTCATCGCCGGGACTAGTTTAAGGCTGACGTGGTCTGGAGTGTACTGGGGAAAGTCATACAGAGTAATGATAGGTTTGTTCTGACTGACCGTCTAGAAATACATTTAGACCATTTTGAAATGCCTGCTGGCAACGGGAACCAGGACGACTCTACACACTCTGATCAGGAGCGCTGTATAGTCGGGACGTGGATAGTAGATGAGGTCCTCAAGGCCGTAGACATGGGTTATGGTCTGGTGGACGTGTATGAATTTTGGTAGTATGAAGTAACATGCTTTGACAGACACCAACTCAGGTCTTTTCGCAGAGTACATTAACATGTTCCAAAAAACAAACAGGAATCATCCGGCTACCCATTATGGGTTCAAAGTGAGGAAAACAAGGACAAATGTATTGAGGACTACCGGCGCGCAGAGGGAATTGCTCTGGACAAGGCATCAATTTCCAAAAATGCAGGGCAACGTACTTTGGCAAAACTAAAATTTAACTCAATGTGGGGCAAATGGGCACAAAACCAAACAAGACCCAGACTACAATTGTCAACTCTGAGAAAGAGTTTTACGAGTTTTTAAGAAGTCCGGGTACTAAGGTTACAAACCTCATATTCCCGAACGAAGAGATAGCGTGGGTTTCCTGGAAGTATTCTGAAGACAATGTTACCACGGGGAATAATTTTAACGTAGCAGTTGCCGCCTACGTAACTACTCAAGCTCGGCTCAAATTATACGGATATTTGAGCAAATTGGGGAAGTCTGTTTTATACTGTGATACTGACTCTGTTGTCTATGTTCAGAAGGTAGATGAACCCCCAAAAGTAACAATATGGGACTATCTGGTCGACCTCACAAATGAGTTGGACGAGTTTGGCTCTGGCTCTTTTGTAGATGAGTTTGTTTCGGGCGGCCCTAAAAACTAAGCGTTTTCGGTAATTTGCCCCTCTACCGGTAAACGCACAACTAAATGTGAAGTAAAGGGTATACCTTTGAACTATGAATATTCAAAAGTTGCAAACTTTACTTCTTTGAGAGATTATTCTGGAAGACGCGCCACCCGTACATGTTCACAATCCCACGAAGATCAAAAGGAAACATGGTGGCATAGTAGTGTTAAAGCACGACACCAAAAAGTACTAGGTTGTTTTTAAAAAGCGCCGGGTTTGGACAACTTTGACTCTTTAACTTATGGATATTAATAATTTATTTATTTTATTTATTTTTATTTATTTATTTCTCTATGTATAAATATAGGTGTCATTAAACATCAAATTCATTTCATAGAATGACGTTGAAGCTGCAACATTCATTTAACCAATTGTTGCATGTCCTAGTAGTTGTGGTAAATCAACATGTGTAATTAGACTGTTAGAGTGCAGGGAGCAGCTTTGTAGCGTTGTGTTTGAAAATATTGTGTGGTGTCACAGTGAAAATAACGCCCCGCATCATCTTAAAAGAGTGACATTTGTTAAAGGCGTACCGGAGTTTGAAAACCCTGAAAATGTACCTACGCTCATAGTGCTGGATTATTTAATGGACTCTGCTTATTCTACAAAAGTTAGTCATTCATTTACCAAAGGATCGCATCATCGTAACATTAGTCATGTTCTAATTACACAGAACTTGTTTCACCAAGGTCCGTCGTCACGTGATATTTCATTGAATAGCAATTATATAGTTGTGTTTAAGAACCCCAGAGATAAGACTCAAATTGTGCACTTGGCCCGGCAGGTTTACCCTAGTTTTCTAGTTTTCATAAGACATATCTAGAGTCTGTAAAGATCCACACTAATATCTGTTTCTAGACTTCACGCAATCAATCATCAGTCTATTGAGATTTAAAACAAAGATATTTCCTGGGGAAAATATAGAGGGTTTTGCGGCTGTTGAAGGTAATGACCCGGATGAAGTCACAGTTACACTTTCTGCACGTACTTAAAGACGCTAAACCCCAGGCCAGACGCGCGTTACTTACATCTGCAGATGGCGATTTAATTACAGCCATTGTTGAGTGTGCTATAAACACATTAAATGGGAATCATAAAGTAACTAAAGAGGACAAGTGTAAATTAAGTAAATATAAAAATCGTTTACGTGCGTCGGTAAAGCCGAAGATTCGTTTTGAAAGTAAACGGAAACTTTTAATTAAGAAAGGTGGTTTTATAGTTTCTTTACTTACCAGTAATTTGTCAGGCGGTATATGAATATTAATTAGTTGTAATAATTAACTAAAATGGCGTTACAACATACGATTTTAGTGCCCCTGAACTTTGGGAAAAGCGCTGTCAAACACCGTCACCACCGCCTATTAAAACAGTATTAAAAATAAAGATCATAGCTATAATAAATGGACTCGTGTTCGTTTGCATCAAGACCCGTACTTGAAAACTGAAAAAATTAAACGAGAGCCTACCCCATTCCAATAATAGAAACTACACGTAAAAGAGGGCCTTTTAATAAAGCAGAAAAGTTGGAGCCTGAATGAGAAACTAATTCTCATCCAGTGCATTCAAATTACATTCATAACGTGTTGAGAAGCAGACTGTCACACGATCCTGCGTTTGGTGTGTACCAAGATGAAGGTAATGGTTCTTTTAAAATCGGGCGTTCAAGTTTTAAATATAATGATAAACACGTGTTTGTGGACAGCAAAAAGTACAAGGCAACACAGGGCCTCTGGGAATTACTGACAAAGTCTAAACCCGATAAGAACGCTGTTAATTTTCCAGACAACGAGACATATAAGCAAATACTCTTACAGTCTAATGCGCACAGAGTTAATTATAGTCCCACAGGTAAGAACAAAGCGAAACAAAAGAATCAAGAATACGCGCTTTTTTCGCAACTCTTTACTGACAAAAGGAAGTTCCTTGGGAATCTGTGTAATGTCTCTAGGTAAAATTTATTACGATCCTAAACATACAGCGGGGTTTAGTTCAGCAGGAAAGTTAGTAAATGCCGCTAAACGTAATGAGAGAAATGTCGAAGAGTGGCTGTCAGGTCAAGACACGTACACTCTGCATAAACCAGTGCGCAAAAAGTTTCCTCGAAATCCATATACTGTTACAAACATTGACGATATTTGGGAAATTGATCTTGCGGACTTAATTTCTTTGTCGAGATACAATGATAAATACAAATAACTCTTAAATGTAATAGACATATTTTCGCCTTATGCCTGGAGCGTACCTCTAAAGTACAAGACCGGCAAACCTATTACAGCGGTTTAATAACTTTATTTCAAAATAGAAAGCCCATTACCATACAATCAGATAAAGGTACAGAGTTTGTTAATGCAACTGTCCAACACTATTTGAAACGTCAGGGAGTCGATTTTCATACGACTCAACCCTGATATAAAGGGGGCTGTTATTGAGCGATTTAATCGTTCCCTAAGACGAAAATGTATAAATATTTCACTAAGAATAACACGTACCGCTACTTGGACGTTATAAATAACCTTCTAGCAAGTTACAACTCTGTTCATTCGACAATAGCCATGCCCCCGAGCAAAGTGTCCCCCTCGAATATATACTCTGTATGGCGAAAGGTAAATAGCCTGCGGGTCAAAATTCCTCACGGACGTGTCAAGTTTAATGTGGGCGAACTTGTAGGAATAACGAAGCAGAAGGTAGCTTTTGCTAAAGGTTACGAAGAGACATTTTCTACAGAAATATTTAGAGTTGTAAAAGTTATTACACGCGTACCGCAGCCTGTTTATGAACTGTCGGAGTGCAATATCGTGGTATCGAAGGGCAATTTTACAATTACGAACTTGTTAAAGTCACTGTACCACCTGAAACTGGGTTTCAAATAGACAAAATAGTGTGCACACGTAACAAAAACGGTATTAAACAACATCTTGTCAAGTGGAAAGGTTACGACGAGACTTTTAACAGTTGGGTAAACGTGTCCGATATTAAGAAAACATAATGGATACATTTTAAGTAACATTACCATCAGACAGTTCCGGTTATTATTACCCAGCAAATACAATTGCTAATTTTACAACTAAATTTGCCACACCGCTCGAGTTGCAACATAACAAATGGGAAGTCGGTTTAGTAGAAATATCGTATACTAATGGCTACAAGAAACGTTTCCGACACAATACAATCAGTTTAAATTCGCAGGACGTCATTTTTCTTATTAAAGACTATGAATCTATGCTTGATTTTCTCACAAATATTCCTGATTTGTTGGAACCGTCTAAAAAGGAAAGGTTTATACGTATATTTAGTGAGTACCTAAATAAATAACCAGAAGAAAAACCGAGTAAGCAATTGTTTAATTCGTGCTACGGGGAAAATTCCGTCAAAATCGATAATCATACAGTATCTCACTTTCCTGCCTGTATATATAATGGACTTGAAGATTTAGCTGAAACATTTATGAACCCCGCTAATTGCGTTACTTCTAGAATAATTGTATCACTAAAAGATGACCCTGATTTTACTAAACCAGACCTTGTTAATGTGTATACAGATATTATGAAACCAAATTTGGTTGGTAATTCTTACGTTAAACGTTTAACTACTCTAAATTTTCCTTCGGGTACAGGATATCATAAATTTGACTTTCCTTTGTATAGACATGTAGAACAATCGTTTATAGAGTCCATTACCATACGTTTAGTTACAAAACTGCAGAAGATGTGCTATTTGAAGATGGCGATATCCCTTGCGTTGTAACATTACACTTTAAAAACAAGTCCCCGGCGCAGTAAAACTCAGTATACAAATTACAATGGATCGATTACAGGATACTATGTTAATCAAAGTGGTGGTAGCGGTGAGGTGGGTCCTGTTTACAGGGCAAGTTTTTGGGTTCAGAGTGGTAACGGTATAAGATCCTTCTTCAGGGGACTCTTTCGTTTTGTTAACTCGCTGTTGTATTCAGGGGCAAAGGCGGTCGGAAAAAAGGCTTTAAAAACAGATTCCAATATAATAATCTATATGCTTAATAAAGAGACGAAACAACCCGTAAGCGATATTTTTAAAACTCGATTTATTGATGCAAAAGGTAACGTCGAACAAAAAATTAAAAAATGGCGGGGTATGGCCTTAGTTTAAAAAAAGCGCAAGTCTAAAAAGTCGCAGTCTCAAAGTAAGCGTACAAAGGTAAAGGATATTTTCACAGAGAAGCAGTAATGGAGTGTTTAAAACCAGGGCTTGATATTTTCCTAAAACGCAGCATACAAACATCCATCAAAAGTCACACCGTTACATATAAATCTTTATCGCCATCTGACATTCCTACCAAGTTGGAATTTAACTGATCCGGCCATAGTGAATACTATATCTATTTAAATTCTGTGCGTCTACTGTTACGCATTAAACTAGTGAAAACTGATGGATCAGTTATAAGTAGTGCAGTCAAACAGAGCAGGTTGCGTTAATAACCTTTTACATTCCATTTTCAGTTGTCTAAGTGTCTCGCTAAACGGCAAACCTGTTACGCTTCACGAGACAAAATATCATTACTAAGCTTACATTGAAAAACTTTTAAATTATGTTTCTGACGCATCCGGTACACATTTAGTATCTAGCCTCTGGTATCTTGATTCGTCTCAAGAAATCAGACATTAATGGTTACACTACGCGTTTAAAATACATTGGCAATAGTCAGACTGTTGAACTGTATGGCCGGCTGCATGCCGACTTGTTCAATTCCGAAAAAATGTTCATTAATGGTGTTGATATGAATATTAAACTGACTCGTACACCAGAAGCTTTTTATTTATTGGCACCTAACGATGATACAAACGTACGTATCAAAATTTTAGACGCTACTCTCTTTATCACTCAAGTCGAATTGAAAACCCTCTACTACTAGATCTCGCTAATGTTCTACCTATGAAGCGTAAGGTACAGTATCCTGTAACGCATACCCAGATCAAGATTTACAGCGAGTTCTGGGACTCAACAAATCTCTATTAATAATGCATTCCTTGGGCCGATGCCAGACCGGATTCTTAGTTTCCGTTAAAAATGCAACATTTGTTGGTTCTGCTAGTACGAATCCTTTTCACTTTCACCATTATGATATGACAAATCTTGTGCTCTATGTGAATGGAGTTCAACATCCTTCGGGACCACTTACAATGGATTGCTCTTCACTCTTTGGAGCTGCAAGAGCTTACGAAATATTATTTTCAACTACTGGCATTCATCACGATGATCGTGCTCATGTGATTACTCCTAGAAATATTTACAAAGGGTTTTTACATACTAGGGTTTGACCTGACACCTGACAGAGAGGCTGATGAGGAGCATATAAGCTTACCTCGTCAGGGAAATATGCACATTGAAGCAATCTTTAAAAAACCACAGCCCGAACCCGTTACATGCATTTTGTATGCTGAATTCCCCGGGCACATTGAAATTGATCATTCTAGAAACGTTAAAGTAGAATGAATTCCATTCAGATTCATAGAGTTTTAACAAAACGTGTAAAATATTTTCGAGGGTTTTATCCCATAGATCTTTTACCATCCACACTTATAAAATCGTTAATAATTGTCATTAACCTTGATAAGCATTATATGCCCGGTTTGCATTGGTAGCTGTTTGTTTCTCCGATTCTGGGTGTGCCGAATATTTTGATTCGTACGGCCTACCACCTTTCAAGTACGAAATCATGGCATACCTACAGCGCTACTCAATTTCTTGGACATTTAATCGCCACAGACTACAGGGTCTAACTTCGAATGTCTGCGGACACTACTGCTGTCTCTACACCCTTCACAGAGCCCGAGGACTAACAATGACGTCATTTGGCAACATGTTTTACTTACTCTCTACGCCTGCAATGATAAAAGAGCAGTGCAAATGTTTCGCGTGCAGTTTCGAGAGTGTCCATCTGGCGGCCGGTTGGAGGAGCAGCAGTCGTGCAAATCGCAGATATAAATAAAGGTAGGTACATTCAAATTTATCAGTCTACAATGTCACTCATAGTGATTGATTTCACTTTCTTGGAAGGGCGGGATAATGAAATCGTGGTTAAAGAGTTGGCATTTGCCGACTCTCACATTAATAGGGGTTCGACATATGTCTTTAAGAGACCGTACGGATGGGAAGAAGTACCAATGTTTAACGCTAGAATGAATCAGGGAATTGGCCATGGGTGTAACTGGAATGATGGTGATGTTCCATATTCAGTGCTGGAAACTGCTACATCGAGAAGTATCAAATGCTGTTGCAATTTAATGTATTAGACCTCAGAAAACAAACTTTATTAGCGGTCTCATTGACCGGACAGTTATTGATATTACTCAGCTAGGTTGCCCTGAACTAGCCGACATTAGTCTGCCTGCCATCAGCTGCACTTTTGCATGCCACAACAAGTCCAAACATGTTTGTGCATTGCGAACAGCCTATTCATTAGCTCAGTGGCTCAACTATTACATTCATAGTCTACAATATGCAAAGTGCCCGTCTAAGCCTGGTAATCATTAATGTTTTCCAGATGACGGTGCTGATTCGTCGCACATACTCTCTCAACGACCAAGAGAAAAAGTATGTCACCATCTACCTCAATAATGACGACCTCAAACCAGAAGTGAAAATTGGAACTTCTTCTGGTCATGCAGTGTTAAACGAAATACAGTTGTTCATTCTCGTGGCATTCAAAAGTGATATAACCAAGAATGAAGTGCATGAACTTGGTGACTCGCAACACTTCCTGTCAGTGTACTGTGGTCGATAAATACGCATTAAGAGTGAGAACACTCAAGTGTGTCTAAGTAAAAAAGATTGATCGCAATTGATAGACTTGGCAAGTGGCTGCATAGACAGGAGTCATCAAATACGGCAGACTACAAGATGATCTTTTAGAGTGGCGCAATAAGCGTTTTAAATTCAAATCCTTTTGTACCCCTACAGAAACAAATGTCATTGATTTCAATACATTGTGGAATTAATTAAAATATAAAAACAGTTGTTTTTCTGATATCTAAATGGTTATGTGTGGAAATAAAAGATTGTAATAAAATAAAATTGTATGTATATTTATATATAAAATTGTACTTTTACTTATAATAAAAACAACCAACATTGTATATATTTGTAAAAATGTAAAATTGTCTTTATTTACCCTAATTACCTGAAATAGTTTCCTTAAAACGAGATGCTTAAAACCGAAGAATTCGAATATAGAATCTTTCAATTATGGGTCTGATATCTTACCGCTTTAGCCACCTCTTTCGAGTGGTGTATATATTGCTAACCATATTGTAACATGGCAGTTCTATTCAAATAGCAAATATTTAAGTCACGTTTAAATAAAGCGCTAGTCTGCCATATTGTAAAATGGCTGTCTTATTTAAGTTAGCATTAATTTAATATTACCGCGCTATCCGCCATTTTTTAAAATGGCCGTTCTATTTAAATAACAAAGTTCAAACTTAGGTTTAGAATTGCCTCAAAGTCGCCATGTTAGCAAAAATTCAAAATGGCGGTAGCGCGAAAATCCTAAATAATAATAACAAAGTTTAAAATTACCGCTCTAGCTACCATACTACTTCAAATTCAACACGGCGCAACATCATGCGACAATAATAAATATTTAAATAATAACAAGTTGGGGTTAAAAATTGCCGCGTTAGTTGCCATATTGCCACAAATTCAAAATAGCGGTAGCGACAAGCTGTCTAAAGGGTTTGTTGACATCAAACCAATAGTAAATATTCATAATAATAAAAAGTTAGGTTTAAAATTACCGCTCTAGCCGCCATATAAACAAATGGCCGCCTTGTTCAAATAGTAAATGTTTAGGCTTGTTAGCTTTAATTTAAAATTACCGCGCTAGCCGCCATATTGTAAAATAGTTGTCTTATTCACATAAGATGTTAAAGTTATGTTTAAATTTGCCGCGCAAGGTGCCATGTTAGCAAAAATTCAAATTGGCGCCCTTGTTTACATCAAGTATCCATAACAAGTTAAAGTTAGGTTACGCACAAAAGTCATTAAACCCTCCGCCATCTTTTGTTTATTTCCAGCAACCATAACAAGGCTTCAAAATAATAACAAACTTTAAAATTACCGCTCTAGCCGCCATATTGCCGAAAAATTCAAAATGGCGTCTTTCTTTATTATAACAAGTTCAAAGTTAGGTTACTAAATAATACTAACAAGATAGGTTAAGCACGGTGCCGCACTGTCTACCTCATTGTTCACATCGCATCGCCTAAGCCTGTATATATCACGTGATAATAACGTTTCAAAATAATAACAAAGTATAAAGTTAGGTTAAGCAACAAGGTCATTCACCCCTCCGCCATCTTTGTTGACATCGCATCGCCTGGGGGTGTTTACATCACGTGACAATAACGTTTCAAAATAATAACAAGGTAAAGTTAGTTTAAGAGGGAAGTTCATTCACCCCTACGCCATCTTTGTTAACATCGTATCGCCTGGGGCTGTTTACATCACGTGACAATAACAACGTTCCAAAATAATAAGTCAATGTTAGGTTTAGAGGAAAGGTCATTCACCCCTCCGCCATCTTTTTTGACGTCGCATCGCCTGGGGATGTTTACATCACGTGACAATAACGTTTCAAAATAATAGCAAGTCAAAGTTAGGTTTAGAGGGAAGGTCATTCACCCCTCCGCCATCTTTGTTGACATCACGTGATCGCCTAAAGGCCTAAAAAGGGTGGGGAGAGTTAGGTTTGTAAATAATAAGTTAAAGTTAGGTTAAGCCTGGCGCCATACTGTCTGGGGGCAATTATTACCGCCTAAGGGCAAGGGTAGGGAGGGGAAGATTAGGTATGTTTACGTATGACGTCACTAGAGGGAGCTCAAGGTTAGGTTTATTTACGTGTGACGTCAGCCGGTATACCCACACCCTATCTACTCTGATTGCACTAGAGCTATACGAAAGCTTCGAATTATGACGTAGCAGAGGTAAGAGACGATAGCTAAAAAACCGTAGCCAATTAAGCATTTTTATTGATTTTCGTGTTCAGCACCTCAATTCACATAAGAAGTGACATATTTCGTTTCTGCTAGTCCCAAATATGAAATTTTGTATATTAGTGTAATCCACGATTTACTCCGCTTATTGTATGTAGGTAACGTTAAGTGCTTTCATATGATCGATGTTTCACGGACTCGATACGTTTGGAACCCAATTTCATGTCAAGCGAATCTAATAATTTTTAGAATGGAAACACCAGTACCAAGAGTTAATCAAAATCCGTCACGTTGTTTTGCTGACGAAGCGAACACTATCCCCATAATGCTTCATTTATTTGCAGCTTTTCAAAAACAGGTACTATTAACAGCTCCAAAATGTTGTTTTAAAAAACAAAATGTTATTTTAAAGCCCTTCTGAGAGGGTAGCGGTTATCAGCAGCTAATGTTAAATGTTCTGGGTTTTGTAGCTGGCAAAGAAATTATTCTAAAATAGATCTTGTTATGCAAACCCAGGCACTGAACGTGCGTAATTGCACGTGAGGGATACAGGTTCCGATAGAGTTTTGAAAAGTACCAAGCAGCTGCACAAGAATCAATTCAAATCCACAGCGACTGAAGTCCGTCCCTTTGTAAGGATATCTTCATATAGAGAGAAATAAACTCTCCTCGTGACAGGCCCACGTGTCATGACCAGGCTGTGACATAACAAGCATCGATAAGCCGCACTTGAATATGACGTGTATAATAAGAGGAAACAGCGCGTCACTTTCAGCCTTGTTACTAAGGGCTAATGAAGAAGTCGTTCAGCTAGGGCCTATTTACAAATTGTAGAAAATTCAGTTTCGCACTACACTATAAAAAAAATATAATAAAGGAAAAGTAATGGGGGAGGGGAGAATGTTTTTGTACTTTTGAACCGATCCTTAGACTCTTTAAGAGAGTATTAGAAAGTTCTTTAAAAAATGTGCAACCTGTATTTTCTTTCACATGGTGCCCAGCAATAAGGAAGCCTACGGATTAAGAAGGATGTAACAAAGAGATACACAAATCCCTGTCACCGGGTCACCGTGGTGACTAAATTTTGTACCGTGGCGCATAACATTTGTGGGTCTTCAGTATGGAACTTGCTTCATATTATCCTTCTGGCGTGTAGAATTCTGCGGTGGCTACTAGTGGTGACTAAATTTTGTACCGCGGCGCACAACATTTGTGGTTCTTCAGTATGGAACTTGCTTCATATTATCCTTCTGGCGTGTAAAATTCTGCGGTGGCTACTAGGTTTTTGAAAAATTTTGTGCACCTCTGACGAAATACATGCGATGAAATTGCACGTAGATCCATATATAGAGTATGACCCTTCCAAATTCCTTTACATGTAACCATGCCTAATTTTTCAAATGAGGGAACTGTAAAGACTGTTTTGTGCACCATTAGCAAGAGTTATTTTGATCCACCCATATTTCGCATTATTATTTCTTATTTCGCTTAACTAATTATCAGCATTAAACCTAAATCTAAAATGTATATTACATTTTGCGGGGCCACGGTTTCCTACATTATACAAAAATAAATTTGGCAGTAAAAATTGTAAGTTACACTTTCTACTGCCGTATGCAATTTCAGGACTTTACAATAGGTGGCACTGATACCACAACTATATAAATTTGCACGGCCGCCATGCAAGTAAACTTGATCAGTAAGAGTTGACTGCCTTCAGATGCGTGTTGCTCATATCAACTTTCATTAAAATCTATTAACTGGTTTGAAATTATTCGTGGGGAGACACACATGAGTAGAGAGACATAATTATGCCATATGCCTGCGCCAGTCTTTCCTTACAGAATACAAGATTTAGTCAAAATTGCGTAAATACCTAATTTAGTAACTGAAAAATTGTCACGTGGGCGTATATGTTTAGAAAGTTGGTAGGACCTGGGTAGGGTAACACTACAAATACAGTAATATAAAGGCTATCTTTCTGCGGTTTTTTGTCGGCTGCGCTGGGAAGCTGCAGAAACTTCCTTGACCAGACACCAGGTACAGAACTTTCAATTTCACGTCTTGTATATTATTCACTTCTCCGATCGTCCTGTTATTTGGATATCAAGTTTATATGTTAGCAGTCAAACTTCGAGTAGTTCAGTGTTAAAACTGTTCGTGGTTCGATTTTTGCAAATTCCAACTGCAAAATTTATAGAAAATCTTGATGATTGGTTGACCGTGCATCGTAATATAACCTTGGTTGATCTCCAACTTGAGGCCCAAAATTCTTATTTATTTATTTATATATAATACATTTATTAAAATCCTCTATATGTTTCGAGCATTACCCTGCTCATCTTTAGGAGGTCTACGTTGTAATTGTATATATGCAGCCTCTGGTATTGTCACTCTCTGCAGGTGACTGTCCTGTGCACCGGTTAAGAAAGAACCAGTTCTTTCTTAACCGGTGCACAAGACAGTCACCTGTAAAGAGTGACGATACCAGAGGCTGCATATATAAAATTACGACGTAGACCTCCTGAAGATGAGCAGGGTAATGCTCGAAAGGTGTACATGATTTTAATAAATGTATTATGTATAAATAAATAAATAAGAATTTTGTGCGTCAAATTTGAAATCAACCAAGATTTATCGAAAATATGTGACACACACGAAGAGAAACTAAAGGACAGGGAGAGCGGAAACAATTTCGTAAAATTCAGATATTTAAAATCACAGATGCGACATCACTAAGGTGTAATGCAGACGTTAATCCGTTCCATGCCGCACAAGAGACATATCTCGCTTAGAACACCCCAATTTGCAGAATGGTGTTTGGTTAGACCGGGCAAAGAAGAGTCTCCCGCCCCCGCTCCCGCCTTCGCTCAAAAATTTGTTATTCATGGCTTTTCAACAATACGATATATGGGATCTCATTTACCATGTTAATACTACAGCACAGGGAGATTCTTTAAGAGCCAGCATGAACAACAGGCAGCGGACTATGAACAGTCAACACTCTTATATTTGGAACTAAGACAAACACAGCATGCAATCAGTAAATACAGTACGTAACATCAGATTTAGACCAGAACCTGGAGCTAAAACTCTAATGTTCCTGACAGTTGACAGCGTGTTTGTAACCGTTGTAACCGTCATCCGTGTTCTAGACGACCTTCGCTCTTCGTTTCGAAACTGTCTGTAGCAATCACTTGATCGCATGTAGATATTTATAATTGCGGCAAAATCTGACGTGGCATCTGTATGGGAGAAAAAGATCATGTACAAGGATGAAGCACGTACGTCTCTATTCATCAGGAATTCTGGATAAGTTGCATGTACTTACGCCGTATGATTTTTCCTTAAAACATTTGCAATCATTGGGCTTGTCAAGAAATTCCTTACGTTTTTGAGACCACAAAGTTCACAGCACCCTGTCATTGGACCCTACCTTGCGCCAACTTAAACCAGTTCAGACCTTCATAACCACGTCCTCTAATATCAGTTTTCATAATACTCTAACATTTATGATTACAGGTTGCTATCCAAAAACTTAAAGATCAAGATATATAAAACTATAATTTTGCCCGTGGTTTTGTATGGGTGTGAAACCTGGTCGCTGACATCGAGGGAGGAACGCAGGCTGAAGGTGTTTGAGAATAGATTGTTGAGGAAAGTATTTGTACCTAAGAGAGACGAGGTGACAGGGGAATGGAGAAAGCTGCATAACGAGGAGCTAAATGATCTGTACTCCTTACCCAATATTGTGCGGGTGGTAAAATCGAGACGA
>Ga0268261_10000868_pt1 | contig 20040 bp, 8 predicted proteins | sample TergutNc150P1_FD_190353 | JGI IMG/M metagenome (GOLD analysis project Ga0268261, IMG submission 190353) | Nasutitermes corniger P1 segment gut microbial community from laboratory colony in Florida, USA - Nc150 P1 (SPAdes) (version 2) | ecosystem: Host-associated > Arthropoda: Insects > Digestive...
CCCCCCCTATGTGCTTTGATGCTTTGTGGGTCTTTCAAACTTAACTCTTTTTTTTTTAATTTGATTTGATGAAAACCTCATCACCAGGAATTATTTTTTTTTAAGGGTATTGTTCTGTTTGTATTAAGGTACTCTTCTGTGGTCTCCAAAACTTCCTTTTTAGAAAGGCTGAAATCCCACTTCTCCACCTTCTTAACCCTTTAAACACCGAGTTAAATCCCATCTGCCATCTGCTGGCATTATTAGGAGCTCACCATATTCTCCACGTTAGCAGGATAAGGGTTAATAGTATCATCAATTTATTTCTTTCTGTTCTCTGAAAGGGAGAGCAGTTGGTCACCTCAGTGTGTGGCTTTTTCCCTGTCTCAATCCCTTGACAAGTTTATATTGTGTAGGTTAATGCAGCTTGTAACGCTTTGCAGCTCTGTATAATGCCATCCACTTTTCACTATCTTTGTAACATCTTGAAGTCTTCCTACAGATATGAAGGAGGTGAGATTTTACACCTGTATGTACACACCATGTCTGCAACAAATGTTACAAGGCAGTGTGGGGTGGAAAGAAAAACCCCAATAGCAACAAAGTCAATGATGAAGAAAATTTGTGGCTGTCCTAAGGATGTGTTAAGTGTAACCTGTGCAAGGTTACACTTACCCCAGGCAGCCGTTTTACTGATAAAAGTGTAACCCAAATATGTTTGAATTATAAGAGCATTATTACACTTACATAATAAACCAACAAATGCACATCGATAAAATATGTTATATCATATATTATTATTTACCAACATGTTTCATTCGCTTCTGTGCCCATTATCAGGGTGTCGTACAAGAATACAAACAATATACAAACAACTGCACAAAATGTCTAATTAAAACCACCTGATGTTATAGTTAATAGTTGTTTTAATTCTTGTATGACGCCCTGATGATGCTCACAGAAGCGGCCAAAAAATGTTTGAAAATAATAATGTATGATAAAACATAACTTATCGATGTGCATTTGTTGGTTTGTTACGTTAAGTATAATAATATTCTTTAATGCATGGATATGGAATATATAAAGTTTATAAGAACACTGTTTTTACTGTGACACTTATTAATATATCAGTGTAGGCAAATACAGTACCTACTGCAAAGGTATCAGCTCTTGCACAGAAATCTTACATTACACAACAGCAGTTCCACAAAATGTACTTGGTTGCACAGTGAGTAAAAACTACATGGATTCTGACCACTGTGCATTCACTAAGTAGATGCCAGCACTGTGTTTGTGCTCCTTTGCACACCTGTTCAAGAATATGGTAGGATAAAGTTCCAGTAGGTAAAACCAATTTGCAGGCAGCACCTTATTAGATGGTATGCATAGGTTTCACTTGACCTGAATTTGTACATACTCCAGTTCACCTTACATTTATTTTTTTCAGTTACGAATATGGATACAAAGCCAGATAAGTGGAGTTCGACAAGCACTAGAGGATCACAACCCATTCATCTTTCAAGCATCTTCGGTGGTTAGTAATTTGTTATACATATTCAAACCTGAAGATTTCTTAAAGTAAATGCATTGGAAATGTGAACATTTTGTGGTCCAGTATATTTAAATTTTTGTTGCTACAGAAAACACCTAATTTTTTTCACCCCTCGCCTTTAATATGTCTGTTTTCTAGTTAGGATATTTAGTGTGACAGCCCCAAATGTGTGTTTTGATTCTTCAGTTTTATGGTTGAAATTTTTTTCAAGTAAACTTATGTATGCACCTGATGAATGTTTGAATTCTAGTGCTAGATTAAAGAAAATATTGAGAAAATAATAAATGAAGAAATAAATTTTTATCCAAAAATATGAATCAGAGGACTTGTTAGCACTTTGTAAGTGTGGGGACTGAAGGAGTAAACCTCTAATTAACTACAGACTTAATGTTCAACTGCAGAAGAAAACTCTTTTCAAATATAGTATGTGTTTTTACAACTGAATATTTTAATGTGCCTACTGAAATCTCAGCATTGTGAAGCTGTGTTATAAATATGACTTTTTTTTACTCTGACATGCTTTGTTAGGCTTTGTAATTATTGTCTTGTAACACAAGAAATAACTTACATATTGTTCCTGTTTGTAAATGTGTACAGATATCCTGCAGACATCATTGTTTTTGCACTGTGTCATAAACGTGCCATGCATACTGTCTTCGTCCCTGTAGTACAGTATAAGAATTTCAGATGTAAGAGGGCAATGTTACATAAGTAAATTTGAGATGTATTAGTGTTATTGTGTGTTGCTAGTTTTTTTCCTTTAGTTATGTTGCAATAATAAAAAATATCTAAATCACAGTGAAGAGTACTGACATCAAAGTTGCTTTTATTTACTACTGCATGGGGTATACACACATACTTTGAACTTCAAACATCTGAGTTTACGTAAACTGTCTATTTATAGTGCATTTTTTATGTATTTTATACAGGTATCTCGGTGCGAAGTGCTGAATTTTACAGGCAGGAACAGGATGCAGTAAAAGCTGCTATGGATGTTAGGGAGCAGATAGTATCAGAGTCAGGTATCCTGTAGAGATGATGGGAAGCAGGTATCAAGTGTGGCGTTTGTTTTTTTCTTACTGTATATTAGCCCCATGTGATCAAATTTTGGGAGTTTTTGTGTTTTTTTCAGCAGAGATGAAGCTGAAAGTCACCTGTAATGTGTACTTTATCATGTAGAACAAGTATAAGCAGTATTTTGGAGAAAGAATATGATCTTCCACTTCATAATGGAATACAAATTTCTATTTTATCTTCTACAACATACCATGTGAAAAATATTTTGTAAATTGTTAATAATTTTGTGATTGCCAGAAGCTTCTGATGTAAACTTTGTGTGTGTTTTATATGCCTTAATTTATGACACCAAGATGAATGTACCTGCTGACACACAGTCTTCAGGCTGTTTTCAAATAGTGAGAAGGAAAATATTTTATAGAAGATTTTAATGAAGGTCACTATTACTTAAACCATTTGGCCTTTCACCATGTCCATTGGACAAAATTGTTAGTAAGTTAAAAGCGTGTCCAAGTTACTTATGAACTTACTATAGACATGAAGATAACCTAAATAAACTGAGCTTTTCCTTTACATGACTTGAGACTGAGAACTGTTAATGTACATTAACCCACTGGCATACACAGCCGGCTGTGAGACGGTCTGAGCCATCGATGTCTTTCACTTTTAATTCTAACCTTCTGTCAGTAGATGGCATGACATGTCTTTTACCGTTTGAAAGCTGATAAAATGCTCTTTTAAAAATTAATTTTGCATGAATAAAATATAAATGTACAAGATTGCTATTTTTGCCTAAAAAATTAGTATTTGTAGGTGTGCCATGTGTTATAAAACGTAGTATGCCAAAGGGTTAATCTCTAAATGTGTGAGTAGTGCTCTCTGTCTATTAAATTCAAATAGGTACTACTTTTGTTTATGTTATTGCCAGTGAATCCCGAATTTTGCACCAGGTAAGGAGATTGAAGATTTTTACTCCAATTTTCTCAAAAGACAATTCTTGAAATTGGAATACTCATCTACTCATTGTTCCATTGACTGTTAAAAGTTTTGTCAAACATGAATATTAATTGTGACATTCTTAGAAATTTAATGTGACATTTTAGTGAAATGACAGTGTAAAATTAAGAGGGTAAAAAGAACTTCAGTGATGTCTTCAAACTCTATACCATGGTAAATGTTTTTCATAAGAATTATGCAGTGCTTAGCAAATCATGATTGATTTTTAAAATTTAATAATGCCATAATTTTGTGGTGATAACAGAACTTGAACACACAGACATGTGAAAGAGAAAATTTAAGTTTTGAATTTTCTGTGATAGAAGTGCACCCACCTTTCATCATGTATTCTTTGGAAGTGTCAAGGGTGTGTAAAGCACACATACACAACACAAGTTTAACAAATTAACAACTGAATAAATCAATAACATGAAAAAAATACAAGTGTTTGGGTATGTACGTACAATATAGCATCTTAGCTAGCTGTTCATATGCCCATTTAGATTAAAGTAGAAGGCAACCAAAAATATCTGGTAGGTGTCAAGGGTTAACCGACTGTAACACAACACATAATTACTCATGGTACTGTACCAGGGGCACTGTCCTATGGCCAGATCTGAATTTTACCATCTGGAATTATAGTGATGTGACAAGGAGTAGTTTAGAGATAGTTTGGTAGGAGAATAGGTAGGGGAAATATGAGGGGAAGTGGCTGCACACACCAGTGGGGTAGCCATATTTACAGGTTGTCCAATAACATGGTACAGAAATCCACGCATTTAGTCACAAAAATGTGAAGAGGCAGCAGGAGAGCTGGAAACCAAGTCTTTGATAATGTGTAGCAATGTTAATGATAATACTGGGTATGTATGATGTACATACATGCATATATATATATATATATATATATACATACATACATACATACACACAAAAATACAAGCACAAACATGCACATATATGTACTGATGCATGCATGCACACATAGAAGGCTCATAGAAATATCTTAGTATTCTTGAGCGTTAGTACTGGCTGTTAGAATTATTGTGCATAGCTGAATACACCCGATAAACCTCAACTGGCAATGCATTGCATTACTGTGACAATGCATACACATAATTCAGTTTGTCAGGCATTGCATATTGCAAATGACAACAAAACAACAACATTAATTCAATACTTTTTTATTGATGTGCTGACTGAATGGCACAAATGCCAATTACAAAGCCAGCACAATATATGAATGTATAAAAATTAAACACAAGACAAAAACAACATGCACGAATGTAGCAACACAAAAAAATCAATCAAATGCCGTCATAACAGGCCTGTATAATTCCAGCAGATTACATTACACTCTTACTTATGCATGTAATACATTGTAAACTGCCATCTAGTACACACAACCTATTGCTAGTAGTGGTAATAGTAGTGACTGGACCGTACGCTGGTAACATCTGGTAAAATTTAGTAAACTCAGAAAAATAGTCGAAAATTTGATTTGAAATTTAAATCTCAACATTAGGGAGCCCTTTGAAAATGTGTGTATAATTAGGTGTAAAGAGTAATGTTGTATGCCTTCTTTGTGTGTGTTGGTAAATAATGTAAAACAGCCTCTACTGTGAAGAGAGGTATGAACAGAAATGGGAAATTTTAAGTAATAGAGTACAGCAATGCACAGATCTGATCTACAAATATAGATAAAATATACAGGATATTGGCCTTGTTGTGGTTGTTACATAGGAATTAAATGTGGAATCACTGCATTGATATGAAGGACAAATTAATGTCTTTGATTTTTTGTACTGGAGTAAATTGAGATTTCAGTAGTTTTGTAACTCTTCGGTATTTAATTAACTCTTTAAATGTCGATTGCTTTCTGAAACACTCCCAAGTTAGTGTTCTGCAGTATATTGAAAAGAATACAATTTCTTCTGTATCTGCTATTGACCTGTTATAGCAGGTAACTAGATATTTACAGCAGTTCAAAGTCTGGGGGAAACGTAAATGCTACTTGTGAGATTTGGTATGGGTTGACAAAAACTTCAGACTGGTAGCCTGCAGCGTAAGTGAATGGTGTCAAAATGGACTTTTACATATGTCATTACAGTATGTGCTGTAAGAAGGGCATGTTTAATGTTTTGACCTGTTGTGACTGAACTGAAAGACAAATAGCATGACTCTTAACTATAGGAGGGGTGATTACAAAAACATTAATTTCTGTTTTAGCCTGTTGCTGACTTCACAGGATATCTGTTTGATCCACAGGCATTGGGATAGACTTAAGAAGTATTGTGTAATTCTGACAACTGTCCTCATTATGTCACGTATTCCTAAAATAACTGTAAAGTTATATTTTTAAGCCATAAAATATTTTATTCTCATATGGAATGTGATAGAAATGTTGAATATGCTGAAAATTTATTTTTGTATTGTAACAGCTATGTAATATATGACTGTCATTTAGATTATGTTGGCTGTGAAAAATGTAATTAAAAATGCTTTACTTATTTTGCAATAAATGTCTCTCCCATATAACTCATATTTATCCACAGATACATCATTTTTGGCCTATATATAAATCTTCTTTGTAGTTTATATGTTGCCGAAATCAGAGCTATCCCAGTGGGTTAAGAATGTAGTTACATCTGTTGTCATTACATCTCAACATTTGTAAATTTTCCTCTGAAATGTTTGATTTCTTTTTATACTGTGACATCATCTAATGCAGATTGAGTGACCCAATGGTCTGAAGCTGAAATAAAGACATTCCATGCTAACATCTGAGGTTCAATTTTGCCCTTACTTTGTGCAGATTTGTGTTCATGCCTTCCTCTTTCTTTATCTCTAAGAATCAGAAAACATCTGGATTTCACATAAATATGTAGGTCTCTTGCCAAACATAATGTTTGTTACCATCTTCCTGTCATTAGGGACAAAATAGAAATCCAATCCTTTAGGTGCTCCTGCCTAAAGATATTCCTACCTTCAATCTTTTGTTGCAAGCAGAGACCAGGACAGCCAAATTAACATACCTGGTGACATATGCTACAGTAAAATCAAATGAAGTCACTGCTGGATTTTTATTCCGCTGTCACAATTGCAGCAACTAATGTGGATGAATAAGGGTGCAGGAAAGTAGTGTAGTGGATGGAAAGGAAAAATAGCATATTTTAAGGGTAATGAAATCACGCTGGATCAGGGTGGGGTCAGATATCAGAATTGTGTGTTATGGAGAAGGTTCTTATGAATTGTAGAACAGAGAGTTCTTTGAACAGCCAGGCAGTTGGGAGAGAGTGCTATACAAGGGTTTAGTTACTTCTGTGCTTTTAAAATGAAACATTCACAATAATAAATAAGATATCAAAATTGTTTTATTTAAAAATTCTCTTTATAACATTTGGCATAAAAGAAATAAATATATAGATTTGCGTAATGTGTAAATGTAATGTAACAGATATGAAAATATTAAAAGCTATGTAGATTCTTATAATCAACAATGATTCACCGAATCTCAAGGATGAGTGAAGTTTTATTCATAGTAAACTCCAAATACACATGCCACTGCATATATTTGTGTGTTTTCGTATGTGTAGAAGGCATAGTTATCACGATTAACATCCCAGAGGAACCTGAGCACAGAATGCACACTTTGTGAACATTTCTCTCCAATTTCCACTGTGCACACTAGCTTGCACCTGTAACACACATGCAAAGTACAGGTGGCTGTAAGCACAAGCACCATATTTTATGGAGTCTTATAAAAAGACTGAAGGTACAGTTACATCTGTACATAACACTGGCAGTAGGTGGATATGATGGCTGATTTATCTTTAGTGAAATTTGAAACAGCAATTGGAAATGCCATAAAATGTGGAGATTTAAGTCTTCAGGAATGTTATACCATGCCTTTGGATAAATAGTTCCTGATGTTTCAAAGGATCATAGTGCCTTCATCTTCATTTTAAATAGTCCAATCCAATCTAGTCATACATGGCTTGACTATGAAGGTGCAGGCTCAATGATTTGTCAAATCATGAAGACATATTTTCGCATTGACATAGCATAATATCCCAGAAGATTTGAATCTTCAGCAGTGCCACTGCGAGAACATCAAATCTTGCACAGTAGAAGTACCTCTGCAGTTAATGCAATAAATTAGCCACAATGTAAAAACTGTTATCCCGGTTGATAGCAAACTTGATTTATGTGTAAACAGACAAACAGCAATTCCTGTGCAATGAACATGAAGATGTGATATTTCAAACAATATTAGTTGCTTTGAAAGGAATTAGTCTTCCTGAGCCCCTGTCCATGCCATGAAGGCATACAGTGGGGAAGAGGCATAACTCCACCCATTCTTAACCTCACCTCAGATGGAGGTGAGAGGAGATAAACTCTTGCCCCTGCTTGGAAATGAACACTGCATTGTCCAGCCCACAGCCTAGTCATGACTATGATATCCAGGCTTCCTGGATTTTCCTGTACACAGAGAATTCTTTAGAAGAGTGCTGAAGAAGTTTGTTGTAGATTTTAAAAATATAAAAATTTTAGCCTATTTTTAATAGCAAGAAACACTGTTGCAATATGGAGATTCATCCATGTAAGAAGAATTTAAAAAAATGAAAAACCATATGAATTTTCTGTATCTTCAATAAACCTTGGTTAATGCTTTAGTTGCTGGAGTTGCTTTCAACATGGAATAACAAAGTAGTGAAGTTACTTCTATAGTTGCCCTTCTTCCACTGTGTAGTTATTGTGTCCTGAATTGATATGCACAGTAAAAAATATTCAAATATCCACCCAGTAAACTATTGGCTTGTGTAAATGCATTTCTGTTATTTAAGCTGTGTAAAAATATCTACATAGTAAATGTAGTCTATGGAACATAGATTATATATCCTTAGCAAAAGGTTAATGGGAAACATGAACAAGGGATGCAGTTAATACTAACGTCAATAAAATGAACACTGAGTATTTTGACAAATCAAGCACAAATTTTGTAACAGCCTTGTGAATGGTACTTTCATATTATAGTGAAATGATGAGTTATATTAAAAGAGGCATTAAAAATCCAACATTTTGTTTTAAAAAATAAAAATAATAACTTATTAACAACACAAATTATTTGAACAAACTCACCGATCATACCCTAAGAGCTTGACTCTGGATTTCAGTTCTGCAGACAGGGTCAAGCACAGCTGAGCACATGTTTCAGGATCATATATTACACCATCCAGCTCCTTATCAATGAGGGCACGAATCACTTGATTCACACGATCTGGTTTGAAAGGGTTTTTGGCCTCCAGGCGGTAAGTGTTCATGAGTTCAAGTATCTGTTGAACTGATAATGAGACAAATCTCAAACTTAAAAACTAATATGAATGAACAAAATTGCACTAACAGTCATTATGTAGGCCATTTATTAAGATAAACTGTTAAGGAGTCATCAGTCACAAAAATGTTTCAGCATTCAAGTTTCTTAGCACAAAAGAAATTAGTGTTTTTGTTACAAATTTTTATGAAAGTAAACAATTTCATCTGTAGTCATATTTTAGATAAATACAAGTCAGCCCTTTCTTCTGTAGAATATCATCCATAATCATTTTCATAAGTAGCTCCAAGGTTATTAGTGTACAACCTTGCTAGATGTCATATTAAGTAGTGTGATCATACACATACATAATCTTGTTTTAAATTCCCTCACTAGCAAACTGTATACTGTCACAAGGCAAAAAATAATTGGCATATTACATAACCGCTTGCATGTGTATGTACCTCGTATGTTCGCATGTGTACATTTGGTTTTAATTTAATTTTCTGTGGTGGGTACTAACAACATAGTGGACATGGAAACTTATGATATGGGAGCCTGAAGTAGTATTTTGAGATTTTTTATAGCAATATATCATCAAAAAATATGCAAATGTTGCAGAAGTATTCTGTAGAATGTATAAGAACATGGTGGCTTTGCAGAAATATTTTACTTTCAGTTTTGCAGTGAGAAATAAAGGACCACGATAGCCAGAAACATGAAATATAAAATTTACCCTGGGATTTTATGAACACTAACATTTAGCACATTGTTAAAAAGGAATCCAAAAGATTTGCCAGCCCTTATTATAACATTTTTAGTGACATGCTTCTGGTCAAAGAAAAGAGTGTCCAAGTTACTAAACATTTAACAACCTAAAGCAAATCCAGATGTGAACAAGATTAGGCTCATGGGAAGGATTGTGCATGTGTGCTGGAAGCAGCCCCTAACAGGGGTTAGAATTACAATACCGCTTGCATATTTTCCTTTGTTGCATGCTTTTTAGGCTTTTTTTATAAAATGGAAATAAGGCTTTGATTAGAGGCCACGTGTATTGTCTGTTACCCAGCATCAGGGCTTTAAAAGTGTGATATATTTTTTTTTTAATTCTAAATTGGAGACTTTCATCAAAAGTTCACAGTTGATTCAGATTTTCGGGCATGTAGATACATAATAAGGCCCAATATACATTATGTTTCTCCGTGTTCATGTGATTTTCTTTACAGTATGTAATATGTCCATAATTTCTTCCATAGGCCCAAATGATTTTCGCATTTCATGCAGATGTTGGTCAGATCTTGAATTTTAATTATAATTTCTAAAGGACTGGAAGAATTCCAGACATATTATATATTGAAAGGAAGGAAATTTTATAAAACATATTTTATATACTTAGAAACAAACAGAAATAACAAAATTAATGGTAAAGTCAATTTATAGCATTTACTGAACAATAACATATTAATTGTAGTTCTACTCTACATTACAGTCGATGCTGCTTCAGAACAAAATAAATTAAAAAACAACACCTCATAAAAAAGAATGCAGTAAGAGGAAAAAGTCTGTACAATTAAAGTACTATGACAAACAACACTATGATCTAAAACTTTCAACTAAGAAAATTTAGTGTACTCACTCATACAATTTTAAGAAATTTAAGTAGGCACACATTAAAGACAAAAATCGATTTTTAATAACCCAATAACGTGATGGTTTTATAAAATTTTGTAATTTTTAGGTGAGACATCCCCATTGTGTTCAATAATCAATAGAATGTATATAATTGTACTTTTCATTGAGTATTTATAATTAAAGGTAGTTAAATTATTTAACTACCTTTACTTTAATTACTCAATAAAAAATTTGTTAGACTGTACAGTAATATTCTATTGAAATTTTATAATTTTTAAAAATTCAATATTATTTCTACAAGTACTGATTATAATAATCCCAACAACTCACAAGAGCATCCACTATTTATACATCTCCAGGCCATATTACCGTTTGTTTATACTTTTTACTAACAATGACAAGTTGTGTAAGAGAGAGGCCTCTTTCAATATTTAGTTCTGCCTTCATTTGTAAATTTTTGTAACAGCTTTGCCTCGTGATCGCCTTATTGGCCGAAACATGTAGCGAATTTTTGTAAAAACAGAATTTCTCTATTTTTTGTGGGTTAAACGAGTTACAAAAACTCAACAGGATGTCATCTGCGAAGGATGAAATAGATGTTCAGCAGCCAATAAATTGTGACATTTAACGCATAAGTTGTACAGGTGATCTCTTAGTTTGGACTTTAGGTCACAATTGTTAATTCAAACGGGACCAGGTAGGCGTTCAATCAGACCTCTTGAAGTTAAAAAAATTTTTTTTTTTTTAACTTTGGGGGGGGGGGGGGTGTGGAATCAGTCTTGTATTTACGAACATGTGCCGAATGTAGTAGAGTAGGCTGCTAAACATTAAAATACTTTTAGTGGAATTTGACTGTCGTGTTGGGTCTAATCTAACAAGAAGCTAGGTAAGAATGAGGATACATGTGCTGCAGTATTGATCCTTTAAAACTGTGCAATGTGCTAACAATGGAGAGTACTCTGTTACTCGTATTTAATCGTGTACTTCAGACTGCATCCTAATACATATTGAAATTGTGAACAAAACTTGTAGAGCTGTTTTATTGGCACAACACGAAGTCTGTCTTTCGGCCTCTGTCTTCTGCTTGGACCGAAGCAGTTCAGTGGAGTTACTTTGTATCTGACATGTCCCATGTCCATGAGATACTATGGGTGCCTGCTTTTGTAACGTGGATGGACCAAATCAGGTAGGAAAATACAAATTTATTAACACAGACTTTGGAACTTCGCCGAATATGGCTGTAGTGGTTTTGATTACATTTAACTTGTCTACTGTGCTGCTTCTTATACTACATAATATATCACTACAATAATATAAGGACGAAGGTGGTATAACTGAGAGCTTCCACCTGTATTCACCATCCCTATGATAACGTTATTACGACCAGGTCTTCCCCGTTTATTGCTAACAATTCTTCTGAATAATATTTATTCTAACAACTGAACAACAATAGAAAAATAATAGTGTATAAATATATGACACTTCTACATGTTTCGGCCTACATCTTCAGTGAGATGGTTATCAGGGGGAAGAGTGGTTATGGCTAATTAGAGATGTGCAGAAATAACGCTAGAACACATGCGTTACATAAAATACATGGTAAAACATTTGTAGCTTGGAACAGATTACATGTATTCATATGCATCGTGATCATTTTCTGTTCAAGTGCAAACACAGGTGTTTGTTCCCGTTTTGTTTAAGAACATAAATATGTCAGTCCCATTTACATTTTATCACACAAGCTTCTTTTGAGATTTTTTAAAACATTTGAAATTTGAACTTCTGTGTTATCAACTATTTTGATATTAGATAATTGACGCTAATTAAAATTTTATTTTAAAACTTCTCCGCCATCAGTACGAACAGGAACCAAATGTTGGCAACGTGGGTCTCCTCTCCTGAAGGGGTTATTGTTTAGGCTACTGGTAGTATGGTAGACCTACTTACATTTTACGTAGGAACTGGCAGCTATATTTCTGAATAATGGATTTTTACACTTGCTACTTTGTGCTTGTGTGGTTAACAATTCTTCGGAAGTTTTATATGTCGCAGTATGCTTACCTTTGTCCTGTACACCTCCTGTCGGAAGGAAAAATGTTGCTCGCGCCAGATACGCTGTGCGATCGACTTTTTGTGCTGCAGTGTTTAAGGATCAATAAAGAGAATTCCTGAAACACCACACACGATGTTGAGCGCAGTTTTGTTACTTTCTTCCATCGAGGAAACGAAACGTTTCTCTTTATTTTAATCTACATGCGGTCTATGTGGCTGGCGTCTGTAGTGTTAGAACCTTAAAATATGAAAGAAAGACGAATATGCATTAGTTTGGGCGTGTGATAAACAATGCGACGCGTCTTGTTTGCTAAAGAATAGAATCGTACAATTTGTTCTTTCGGTTAGATTTTTTCAACAAGTAAACTGAAAGTTTTCGAAGTTCCGACTGGATTATTTTATTATGTGTATTTATGTGGAAGAAACGGTGCTGCAGAGGGCATGATTGATGAACCAATTAAAACTGGAAGATACAGTGGAATGGAAATAAATTTGGAAAAAAACTGAGGTAATGAGAACGGAATATTTCAACTATTTGGGTAGAATGATAAAATGATGCAAGATGTACACGTGAAATTAAATCCAGGATTGCCACGGTAAACGCATCATTTAATAAGACGAAGGTTCTTTCCACCAGCAAACTGGGCTTAAATTTGAGGAAGAAACTAGCAAAATGCTACATTTGGAACATGGCTTTGTATGGTGCTGGAGAAGGATGGAGAATATTTATTGGACAGATCGTGTAAGAAGCGATGAAGAATCAAGTAGGAGAGGAATATCTTGCAGACAATAACAAGAGGGTAGGATAACTGGACTGTTCACATCTTGCGTAGAAACTGGCTTCTAAAACACGTTATTGAAGGCAAGATGGAGGGAGGGATATAAGTGACAGGAAGACGAGGAAGAAGACGTTTGCAGCTACTGATTGATCTTAAGGAAAAGAGAGGAAGCACTAGATCGCACTGCGTGGAGAACGCACTTTGGAAAAGGCTATGAACCTGTCGTAAGACAATCAACAGAATTAAATGAATAGTGTGTGGGTTAGAATAGTGGAGGTTAATTCGAACTCCAAAATTCTTCATACCTCTAACGCGTCATACGGTTACCGGTAATTCCAGTAAACTTGTACTGTATTGCAGCATGCTCTACGTCCAATATATATATATGTATATATATATATATATATATTTATAGTTAGGTGTGCGAGATGTAAGCCAAAAAAAAATATTTAATGAGCCTGTGTTCAATGTTTAATTGGGTACCATGCCATGAAAACATGTAGAGTAGATATACAGCCCAACTTCGCCACTGGATGGAGGTGAGATGTCAGTCTCTTGCCCCAACCATTTTGCGCCGCTGGAAGAGCACTCAGTCCGGACTCAATAGGACGCTGGTCTGGAAATAATGAAGAAGAGAAAGGTCGGCCTTTCTGCCCGGAATTAAAATTTGCAATACTACATGGCTCGCAAGAAAGATGATTAGTAAGTATTTTGAAGGAAACACCAATGGCTTATTTCAAGGTACTGCCCCCAGACATGGACAACTAAAGAATTCTTTCTCGTTATATATGGTAGTCCGCCAGAGATTCGAAACCGGTATCTCTCGAATGCACGTCTACAGCTCTATTACTACATGTACTCGTACGTGCTCCTAAGCCAATTTCTCTGCGACATAAGCAGGGAAACATGCGTGTTAAACTCACTTGCACCCCTTTCCTCCCCACAAAGCGTCTGGAACATGGTGATTTATGGTAAAAATGATTGTAAGCAGTTAAAGCCCTAGATGATAGATGTACAATGTTAATGTTCCTGTGTCCCCTGTACTGATCAGTAATTCGACGGAATGGAGTCCTTCCTGTGCAGCTAACTGGTCCTCAGCTAGTCAAGAAATTCCCCATATTGATACCCGAGTTTTGCGTTCTTTCGTAAAAATATATAAAATATGTATACCATGATTTGTAAACAGTCGGTATGTAAGAAAAGAACATTAGTTTGTTACATGCTGTAGTTCACAGCCATCCCTAATACACGGAAATTCTTTCTGCAAGTACTGCTACCTTCCTCTACCTGCCATTCCACCAACGCTCCAAGCTCGCATTTCATTCATCAAACACCGACGCGATAGCTATAATCTGAGCAACTGAGAGCATCTCTTTGCCTCACTCTCACTTATAAATGCGAATTTTTCTTTCGATATAGTTCCATATGATCGGCCGCTTACGAAAATTGCGGCCTCGGGAGTGGATTCGAGGGTAGTCGCATGGATAAGGGAATTCCTTGCAGGTCGTTCGCAGTGTTGGAGGAGGAGGGCATTATTTGAGGAACTCAAACTAACGTCAGGTATACCGCAAGGGAGCGTACTGGGCACACTTCTGTTTCTCGCGTTCGTAAATGATGTTTGGAAGAACCTGGAACCAACTATTAAACTTTTCGCCGACGACTGTATAATATATAGTAAAGTCATTAATGTTAGTGACGTAGAAACGTTGCAAATAGATCTGGACACATTTGGGGAGTGGGAGGCGGAGAATCCAACGGTACCTCCTTTTGGCTAACTTTGGAGCTAGTGAGAATTGTATACTTTTGTTGTGTTTGGGGATGATGCAGTCTAAAACATGAAATGGTGGCAAGGGGGTAAAGTCGGCACAAGCAGCCTGGGGCTTGTTGGCTCAGTGTGTCAACTTATCCCGCTTTCGGTTGGTAACTTATTGGTTAATTTTTTACCAGTCTGATCTTTTTACCTCCAATTTAAGAAGCTAAATAATGCGCACTTGCAAGAAGAGGTCAGATAGGAGCAACACACGCCTTGACACACTGCTACGAGAAGTGAGAACTGTGCGAAACGTGTAATGTCAACAGGGAGCGAGGCGAAAGATTTTCGGATTCCTTTTCGTATTTTGGCAGTATACTGCAACAGGGTATGACAGACTGACGTAAAAAGCACCTCACCAACACTGTCGTTGAACACAGGGTACATTCAACACATTTAACACACGGTCCATCCCTCTGGGTAGATGACAGAGGATGAATTTGTAAGACATGTAAAATACTTTATAGCACATGTCAAGCCTTCGAAAGAGAGACCAGTAGTTCTTTTGCTAGACAACCACGATTCGCACTTGTCCATAGAGGCAACAGACTACTGCAAACAGAATAAATTGTCTGTTCTCTTGTTTCCTCCACATTGCAGTAATAAACTCCAGCACCTGGACTTATCTGTCTACGGGCCACTTAAGACGTGCGTGTGATGCCTGGGTAACTAACCATCCGGGCAATACAATGATCATATATGACATATCTGGCATTGTCAACTCGTCTTTGCATCTTACGGCTTCTCCTGGGAACATCAAAGCAGGTTTCCAGGTTTTCGGAATTTACCCCTTCAACAGCGATATTTTTCGTGACGAAGAATTTGTGGGGCTTAGGTTACAGAAAGCTCTACCCCTCCTGTGGCTGCAGCAGCTTCCATCAGTAACAGTGAACCCCAAAAGACGTCGATTGATTCTACAGGACCATTAGCATGTACTTCAAAAGAAGAAACACGTCCTTCTTCCCTAGAAGACGTTCGACCTCTTCCCCAAGCCGGACCCAGAAAGAGTCAGAATGTAAACAAGAAGAACAGAACAATTGCCATTTTGACTGATAGCATACCCCCGTCGAAAATGGTTTGAAAAAAACTACAACGCACGTCTTGGAGCAACTGAGAAAAACTGGGCCCAAGAAGAGAGGAAAGAAACGCGTGTGCAACTTTTCTAGTGACAGATACACGAAAGAAACACCGATAAACATCAAGAAATGGAAGAATGCAGGCGACACAAAAGAAGAAATCTCCAAGGATACTTTATGCCTGTACTGTCTTGACGCATATTCTATAAATGCGTCCAGAGAAATGTAGATTCAGTGCATGTAATGTCAGTTGTGGGCACGCGAAAAATGCACTCATGGCAGTCCCACATTTATTTGCTCAAATTGTCAGTCCGAAGGATCGGAATGCTTTCGTTTAAAAATGAATGCTGTTGATTGTATGCTGATGCTTCTTTGTATTAGCTTTGCTTATAATTTCCCTTTTCTGTTGAAGTAAATCTGCTACATTTTGAGCCTATTTTTCTTTTTTTTAAATTTGTTATTACCATCATAATTTCTGTAGCTGTGTACAACTTGTATTGGACACAATTGCATCGTCAAGCAGTAAATTGACAATTGCCATTGTCACATTTTGAAATATTAGCACCTTGATTTTCCATGTATTTTTACCGTATGCAAACTTGCCCCGTGTTGGCAAACGTACAGAGTTTTGAGGGGAAAAAAACCTCCCTCTCTGTTTACTTATAGATAACGTGAAAATTATATAGCTCAGATTGTAGCCCAAGAGTGTTGCTACCCAACTGTACCCTCATATTCAAATGAGCGAGTACAGAGAAAATGTGATAAATCAAAAAGTAAAAAGTGTACCAAGTAGTCTCCCTCTCCCCTAACTGGCGTTAACCTGTTGTATTGTTGGTAATGCCGTAGACATGGTATCAACGAACAAGGATTTCGGCGAACTACTTCAGATGTTGAATATTAAGAGCTTCTAGAATTTGGTGCTGTGCAGTTCGGGAGAAAGGCGCCAACTTTTAGGATAAACCTGCTGCTTTCATCTACAGGTTACCGGTACCTACCTCCCAAACTACATGACATATCCCGGAAGACTTTGTAATATTCAGGTCGCGAGAACTTCAGATCTCGAACTTGGATGCCATCGTTCTTCCATTTCTTTATTCAAAAGATCTCGTTGATGTGTAGAGTCACTTCCACATTTTTATCCTCTAGACTAATATTTCCCTGCTTGTCCCCCTATTTTGTAAAAAGGAGACAACCCACTCTATATCGATTAGGGAGTTAGCCCCTTTTTACAAAACAGGGGCGATATATGTCCCACCCCCGCGACAGTATGATTGCCGTATTTTATTTTAGGAATTCTCTCTTCTCGCATTCTGCTCACGTTTTGTCTCGCTAATAATCGTCAAACACACTCATAGGACCGTTTTGCAATATGCAGAGTGTTTACAATTAGTTGAGTGACATGTAGCTTAGAATGACAGAAGGACAGATAGTTATTTATGGTGAACAAGGAGACGTGGGCTCTAAGTAACCCATCAACGCCTGGGGTGACAACGAAACTTTATATTCGACAGTAAGTAGCTCGTTTCACATTAGTATCTGTTCACAAAGTTAATATTTACTAGCAGCAGGTGCTACGCGATATTGTTTTGCACTCCTTACACTGTGAGACGTAGAAACTGCAAATTTTTGAACACAGGTGGCATCGTGACAAGGGAATGCTTCAAAGGAGTCGAACGAATCATTAACTAACTTACCCTAGGGTAGCAGAAACTGTAGGCTCGTCATCGCCAGTATTAAAACCCGCCAGTATTTGGTATTAATCTGTGACCCCACCGTTAAGTAGACCTGCAAACCAGAGCCAGGTTAGCTCGGTCAGTACAGCCACCTATGGGCTGGACACTTGAGATATCGGTTGTGCATTCCTCGTAGGCCACAGGCTTTCCTGAAAGCCACGCAGCGTCCTGTGCAACAAGTACCGAACGCCGTGTCCATAGGAAAAAAGCGGCCGGTGCGTGAACCTAACCACACCACCTACAGCCAACGCTAATAATGCATGGAGATATACCTGTACTTCTCTACGGGCTATTCTTCATTTTGTGAACTTTGCCCTTTTCTTTTAACCGGAAACAATTCTGAGCCATGTTCATTCATTCTTATTATCACACATTGTCTCCATAAGAATAAACTTAATCTAAAACTCCCATCTGCTTTGCCTGTTTTAAGTGGAAACTAATGCACCAAATCGACACCACAAGTATCTGCTGCCCTGTTCATTCAGTTCTTCTGAGGTAAAAACATTTGCCTCCTATGACGTCCACATACTGATGGACCATTTGTGCATCTATGTTTGATACTCCAGATTCTCGCGGGTGTGATGTCATGTGCCACCGTTTTGGAGGAGCAGCTGTGTCACAACCCACAGGAATATTTGCTTAAATTTTAGGAAATAGTTTTATAAATTCCGTTGATTTTTAATCAGACATCAGATATTTCATCCAATTAAAATCACTTATAAACTGTCCACTGCTCCCGACTGAAGTGACGCAAAACATCTGCCCTCAGCTAAACGTCGGACGCGGGACCATCTTTCTGACCTACAGCTTTTCGTGCACAATAGAGATCTCTTCTGCAACATCTACGGGTGACGGTTGGTTGGTTCGTATTCTGAGCAATACGCTACGTACGTTGTGTCTCGCTAGTATATGCAACTACACATCTATAGCTTTCAAGAAAATGCCCGGTACTAAACCCTTTAAATAACAGTGAATACTGTTTGTACCACTAGCTTGAATATTAAAATAAACGTGTGTTTGGCACACAGAGTCTCTTTTCAAGTTTCGTACGATTTCCAAAGTAAACACCGACTATTTCCCAAAATCATATTTGCCAGTATATTCGAGGAATGCTTTTTCTTAGCAGCACACACTAATATTTTAAATACCATTCGGTGTTTTAGAAAGGGGAACAAGGTAACAGGGGATTGGAGGAACAACACAAAGAGAAACTTTATGATGTGTACTCCTCCCCAAATATTGACCGGATGATCAAATAAAAAATAGAGATGGACGGGTCGTTTAGCACGTATGGCAGAAAGGAGAGGTACATACAGGGTTTCGGTGGGTAAATATGAGGGAAAGAGACCACTTATACGACCTAGGCGTGGATGGGAGTATCATACGAAAATGGACCTTGAAGGAGTGCGATGGGACGTCAAGAACTCGATCGATCTTGCTCAGGTTAGGGACAGGTGATGGGCTCTTGTGAATGCAGTAATGAACCTTCTGGTTCCATAAAACGCGGTGGAATTCTTGACTAGCTGAGGACGTGTTAGCTTCTCAAGGACTCTGCTCCATGTAGGTAGTTAATTCAGAACGTCAGGATGAAAATGTTGCTCGACACAAACAATTGTCCCTCTGCTATACCTCACGGACATGCAGGTCTCGCAGGCATTGCACACACTCGTACGTAGCATTCTTAAATTCGACTAAAAGCGCACAAAAGGAATGTACCCCAAAATAAACACAAAACAATAAAACGAGAGACTGCATTACGGTTGCAGTACGACCAGTTTCTTCGTGTTTATTGAAATATCGTGCGAGTTTCCTCAGCAATAAAGATTCTGACTTATTCGGCCCTTCCCATTTATATTGTAACATGAACGTGCGTGTTGAAACCCTGACTTTGTTACACATGGCACTTCAGACATGCTCTGCATATAACACATACAGCAGCCTGTAATACAATAGAAAAGGACTACACAGGCAGGAATATCTACATCCTTTCTGAAAGTCAAGCAGTCATTAAGGACCTCTGTATTATAAACACTAATCACAATTTTGTGTGTGTATATATATATATATATATATATATATATATATATATATATATATCTT
>Ga0268261_10000869_pt1 | contig 20037 bp, 1 predicted proteins | sample TergutNc150P1_FD_190353 | JGI IMG/M metagenome (GOLD analysis project Ga0268261, IMG submission 190353) | Nasutitermes corniger P1 segment gut microbial community from laboratory colony in Florida, USA - Nc150 P1 (SPAdes) (version 2) | ecosystem: Host-associated > Arthropoda: Insects > Digestive...
CTCTGCTGTTAGAAAGTCAAACTAGCCTTCAAACGCCTAATTCTCCCCAAATGTAGTGACACCCTGGAGGACTCATAAATCTACGCAAGGACCACTGTATAACTTTACGTCAGTCAAGAGCGTTGAAGCTACCCCAAACGGTTACAATTTAGAGAATCTAATTATCCTGGCCTATTCCTTTAGAGACTCTAAGAGATTCGCCTCATTAATTTAGAGAATCTAACTCCCTGGCCTATTCCTTTAGAGACTCTGAATGTTTCGCCTTATTAATTTAGAGAATCTAACTGTCCTGGCCTATTCCTTTAGAGACTCTAAGGGTTTCGCATTATTAATTTAGAGACCATAACCCTCCTGCACTTTTCCTTTAGAGACTGAGAATTTCGCCTTATTCATTTAGAGACCCTAACTGTCCTGGCCTATTCCTTTAGGGACTCCAAGTGTTTCGGCTTATTAATAATGAGACTCTAATTCTCCTGGCGAATTCCTTTAGAGAATCTAAGAGTTTCGCCTTATTAATTTAGAGACACTAACTGTCCTGGCCTATATTTTTAGAGACTCTAAGATTTTCGACTTTTCAATTTAGAGACACTAACTCTCCTGGCCTATTCATTTAGAGAATCTTAGAGTATCGCCTTATTAATTTAGAGACCATAACTCTCCTGCACTATTCCTTTAGAGACTGAGACTTTCGCCCTATTCATTTAGAGACTCTAACTGTCCTGGCCTATTACTTTAGAGACACTAAGGGTTTCGCCTTATTAATTTAGAGACTCTAACTGCCCTGGCCTATAAATTTAGAGACTCTGAGAGTTCCGCCTTATTAATTTAGAGACTAAAACTCCTGGCCTATACATTTAGAGACTCTGTTTGTTTTTCCTTATTAATTTAGAGAACCTAAACCTCCTGGACTATCCCTTCAGAGACTCTAAGATTTTCGCCTTATTAATTTACAGACACTAACACTCCTGGCCTATTCCTTTAGAGACTCTAAGATTTTCGCCTTATTAATTTAGAGACTCTAACACTCCTGGCCAATTACTTTAGAGACACGAAGTGTTTTGCCTTATTAATTTAGAGAGTCTAAATCTCCTGGCCTATTCCTTTAGAGACTCTAAGTGTTTCGCCTTATTAATTTGAGACTCTATCTGTCCTGGCCTATTCCTTTAGAGACTCTAAGGGTTTCGCCTTATTAATTTAGAGACCCTATCTGTCCTGGCCTATTCCTTTAGAGACTCTAAGTGTTTCGCCTTATTAATGTAGAGACTCTAACTGTCCTGGCCTATAAATTTAGAGTCTCTAAGTGTTTCGCCTTATTAATTTAGAGACTCTAATTGTCCTGGCCTATTCCTTTAGAGACTTTGAGGGTTTTGCCTTCCTAATTTAAAAATTCTAACTGTCCTGCCCTATAATTTTAGAGACTCTGACAGTTTCGCCTTATTAATTTAGAGACTCTAACTGTCCTGTCCTATTCCTTTAGAGACTCTAAGAGTTTCGCCTTATCAATTTAGAGACTCTAACTGTACTGGCCTGTTACTTTAGGGACTCTAAGTGTTTCGCCTTATTCATTTAGAGGTTCTAACTGTCCTGGCCTAATTTTTAGAGACGGATATTTTTCGCCTTATTAATTTAGAGAATCTAACTGTCCTGGCCTATTCCTTTAGAGACTCTAAGCGTTTCGCCTTATTAATTAGAGAATCTAACTGTCCTGGCCTATTCCTTTAGAGACTCTAAGAGTTTCGCCTTATTAATTTAGAGATTCTAACTGTGCTGGCCTAATTTTTAGAGACTGATATTTTTCGCCTTATTAATTTAGAGACTCTAACAGCTTTGCCTATTCCTTTAGAGTATCTAAGTTTTCCGCCTTATTAATTAAGAGACTCTAACTGTCCTGGCCGATTCCTATAGAGACTCTAAGAGATTCGCCTTATTAATTTAGAGACTCTAACCGTCCTGGCCTAAACTTTAGAGACTGAAATGTTTTTGCCTTATTAATTTAGAGACTCTAACTGTCTTGGACTTTTACCTTAGAGGCTCTAAGTGTTTCGCCTTATTAATTTAGAGACCCTAACTGTCCTGGCCTGTTCCTTTAGAGACTCAAAGTGTTTCGCCTTATTAATTTAGAGACCCTAACTGTTCTGGCCTATTACTTTAGAGACTCAAAGAGTTTCGCCTTATTAATTTAGAGACCCTAACTGTCCTGGCCTATCCCTTTAGAGACTCTAAGTGTTTCGCCTTATTAATTTAGAGACTCTATCTTTCATGGCCTATTACTTTTGGGGACTCTAAGTGGTTCGCCTTATTAATTTAGAGCTCCTAACTGTCCTGAACTATTCCTTTAGAGACTGAGACATTCGCCTTACTATTTTAGAGACACTAACTGTCCTGCCCTATTCCTTTAGAGACTCTAAGTGTTTCGCCTTATTAATTTAGAGACTCTAACTGTCCTGGCCTATTCCTTTAGAGACTCTAAAAGTTTCGCCTTATTAATTTAGAGACCCTAACTGTCCTGGCCTATCCTTTTAGAGACTCTAAGTGTTTCGCCTTATTAATTTAGAGACTCTATCTTTCCTGGCCTATTACTTTAGGGACTCTAAGTGGTTCGCCATATTAATTTAGAGCTCCTAACTGACTTGGACTATTCCTTTAGAGACTGAGACATTCGCCTTACTATTTTAGAGACTCTAACTGTCCTGCCCTATTCCTTTAGAGAATCTAAGAGTTTCGCCTTATTAATTTAGAGACTCTAACTGTCCTGGCCTATTTCTTTAGAGAACCTAAGTGTTTCAGCTTTTTAATTTAGAGACTCTAACTGTCCTGGCCTATTCCTTTAGAGATTCTAAGAGTTTCACCTTATTAATTTAGAGACACTCTCTTGGCCTATTCCTTTAGAGACACTAAGAGTTTCACCTTATTAATTTAGAAACCTTAACTGTCCTGGCCTATTCCTTTAGAGACTCTAAGTGTTTCGCCTTATTAATTTAGAGACTCTAACACTCTTGGCCTTTTCCTTCTGAGGCTCTAAGTGTTTCGCCTTATTAATTTAGAGACTCTAACCCTCCTAGCGTATTCATTTAGAGATCATAAGAGTTTCGCCTTACAAATTTAGAGACCCTAACTCTCCTGGCCTATATCCTTAGAGACTCTAGAGTTTCGACTTTTTAGTTTAGAGACTCTAACTGTCCTGGCCTATTATTTTAGAGACTATAATATATTCGCCCTATTAATATAGAGACTATAACTCTAATGGCTTTTTCGTTTAGAGACCATAAGACTTTCGCCTTATATATATAGATCCCCTAAGAGTCCTGGCCTATTCCTTTAGAGACTCTAAGAATTTCGCCTTATTCATTTAGAGCCCCAAACGGTCCTGCACTATTCCTTTAGAGACTGAGACATTCACCTTATTAATTTAGAGACTCTAACTGTCCTGGCCTATTCCTTTAGGGACACCAAGTGTTTCGCCTTATTAATTTAGAGACTCTAATTCTCCTGGTCTAATCCTTTAGAGAATCTAAGAGTTTGGCCTTATTAATATAGAGATTCTAAATTTCCTGGTCTATATCATTAGAGACTCTAAGTTTTTCGCATTTTAAATTCAGAGTCTCTAACTTTCCTGGCCTATTCCTTTAGAGACTTCAAGAATTTCGCCTTTTTAATTAAAGACTCTAACTGTCCTGGCCTATTCCTTTAGAGACTCATAGAATTTCGCCTTATTAATTTAGAGACCCTAATTATCCTGCACTATTCCTTTAGGGTCTGAGACTTTCGCCTTTTTCATTTAGAGACTCTAACTGTCCTGTCCTATTATTTAGCGACTAAGATTTTCGCCTTATTAATTTAGAGACACAAACTGTCCTGGCCTATTCCTTTAGAGCCTCTAAGTGTTTCGTCTTATTAATTTAGAAAATCTAACTGCCCTGGCCTATTCCTTTAGAGACTCTGAGAATTTCGCCTTATTAATTTAGAGACACTAACTCTCCTTGCCTAAATCTTTAGAGACTCTATTAGTTTCGCCTTATTAATTTAGAGACTCTAACCCCCCATGGCCCATTCCTTCAAAAACTCTAAGGTTTTTGCCTTATTAATTTAGAGACTCTAACTCTCCTGGCCTATTCTTTAGAGATTCTAAGAAATTCTCCTTATTAATTTAGAGACTCTAACTGTCCTGGCCAATTCCTTTAGTGACTAAGAGTTTCGCCTTATTAATATAGAGACTCTAATATTCCTGGCCTATTCCTTTAGTGACTCTAAGAGTTTCGCCTCATTAATTTGTGAATCTAACTGTCATGGCCTATTCCTTTAGAGACTCTAAGAGATTCGCCTTATTAATTTAGAAACTCTAACTGTCCTGGCCTATTCCTTTAGAGACCCTACATGTTTCGCCTTATTAATTTAAAGACTCTAACTGTCCTGGCCAATACATTTAGAGACATTAACAGTTTCGCCTTATTAATTTACAAACTCTAAAAGTCCTGGCCTATTCCTTTAGAGACTGAGAATTTCGCCTTCTTAATTTAGAGATTCTAACAAACCTGGCCTATAAATTTAGAGACTGAGAGTTTCGCCTTATTAATTTAGAGACTCTAACTGTCCTCGCCTATTCCTTAGAGACTCTAAGAGATTCGCCTTATTAATTTAGAGACTCTAAATGTCGTGGCCTATTCTTTTAGAGACTCTAAGTGTTTCGCCTTATTAATTTATTGACTCTAACTGTCTTGGCCTATTCCTTTTGTGGCTATAAATGTTTCGCCTTATTAATTTAGAGACCCTAACTCTCCTAGCCTATTCATTTAGAGATCATAAGAGTTTCGCCTCACAAATTTAGAGACCCTAACTCTCCTGGCCTATAACCTTAGATACTCTAGAGTTTCGACATTTTAATTTAGAGACTCTAAAACTCCTGGCCTATTCCTTTAGAGACTCTAATATTTTCGCGCTATTAATATAGAGACAATAACTCTCATGGCTTTTTCCTTTAGAGACCCTAAGACTTTCGCCTTATTAATTTAGATTCCCTAACAGTCCTGGCCTATTACTTTAGAGACTCTAAGAAATTCGCCTTATACATTTAGAGCCCCTAACGGTCCTGCACTATTCCTTTAGAGACTGAAACATTCGCCTTATTAATTTAGAGACTCTAAGTGTCCTGGCCTATTCCTTTAGAGACTCTAAGTATTTCGCCTTATTAATTTAGTGACTCTAAGTGTCCTGGTCTATTCCTTTAGAGATTCTATGTGTTTCGCCTTAATAATTTAGAGAATCTACCTGTCCTGTCCTATTCCTTTAGAGACTCAAAGAGTTTAGCCTTTTTAATTTAGAGACAATAACTGTCTTGTCCTCTTCCTTTAGAGACTCTGAAATTTTCGCCTTATTAATTTAGAGACTCTAACTGACCTGGCCTATTCCTTTAGAGACTCTAAGAGTTTCGCCTTATTAAGTTAGGGCCCCTAACCCTCCTGCACTATTCATTTAGAGACAGTTTCGCCTTATTCATTTAGAAACCCCAACTGCCCTGGCCTATTCCTTTAGAGACTCCAAGAGTTTCGCCTTATTAATTTAGAGACCCTAATTCTCCTGGCCTATCCCTTTAGAGAACCTAAGTGTTTCGCCTTATTAATATAGAGTCTCTAAGAGTCCTGGCCTATATCATTAGATACTCTAAGTGTTTCGCATTTTTAATTTAGAGACTCTAACTGTCCTGGACTATTCCTTTAGAGACTTCAAGAATTTCGACTTATTAATTTAGAGACTCTAACTGTCCTGGCCTATTCCTTTAGAGACTCATAGAATTTCGCCTTATTAATCTAGAGACCCTAACTCTCCTGCACTATTCCTTTAGAGACTTAACCTTTCGCCTTATTCATTTAGAGACACTAACTGTCCTGTCCTATTCATTTAGAGACTCTAAGAGTTTCGCCTTATTAATTTAGAGACCCTAACTGTCCTGGCCTATTCCTTTAGAGACTCTAAGAGATTCGACATATTAATTTAGAGAAACTAACTGCTCTGGCCTATTACTTTAGAGTCTCTGATAATTTCACCTTATTAATTTAGAGACTCCAAATATCCTGGCCTATATCTCTTGAGACTCTATTAGTTTCGCCTTAATAATTTAGAGACTCTAACACTCCTGGCCTATTACTTCAGATAATCTAATTTTTTCGCCTTATAAATTTAGACACTCTATATCTTTTGGCCTATTCTTTAGAGACTCTAAGAATTTCGCCTTATTAATTTAGAGACTCTAACTGTCCTGGCCAAATCCTTTAGAGACTCTACGAGTTTCGCCATATTAATTTAGAGACACTAACTTTCCAGTCCTATTCCTTTAGAGACTCTAACATTTTCGCCTCATTAATTTGAGAATCTAACTGTCCTGGCCTATTCCTTTAGAGAATCTATGGGTTTCGCCTTATTAATTTAGAGACTCTAACTGTCCTGGCCTATTCCTTTAGAGACCCTAAAATATCGCCTTATTAATTTAGAGACTCTAACTGTCCTGGCCTATACATTTAGAGACTCTAAGAGCTTCGCCTTATTAATTTAGAGACTCTAACTCTCCTGGCCTATTCCTTTAGAGACTCTGAGAATTTCGCCTTCTTAATTTAGAGATTCTAACTATACTGGCCTATACCTCTAGAGACTGAGTTTTTCGCCTTATTAATTTAGAGACTCTAACTTTCCTGGCCTATTCCTTTAGAGACTCTAAGAATTTCGCCTTATTAATTTAGAGACTCTAAATATCCTGGCCTATTCCTTTAGAGACTCTAAGATTTTCGCCTTATTATTTTAGAGACACTAATTTTTCTGGCCTGTTCCTTTAGAGACACTAAGAGTTTCGCCTTATTAATTTAGAGACTCTAACAGTCTTGGCCTATTCCTTTAGAGACTCTAAGAGTTACGCCTTAATAAATTTGAGACCCTAAATGTCCTGGCCTATTCCTTTAGAGACTCTAATTTTTTCGCCTTATTAATTTAGTGACACTATCCCTCCTGTCCTATTTATTTAGAGACTCAAAGATTTTCGCCATATTAATTTAGAGACTCTAAATTTCTTGGCCTATTCCTTTAGAGAATCAAAGCGTTTCACCTTATTAATTTAGATACCCTAACTCTCCTGGCCTATTCCTTTAGAGACTCTAAGTGTTTCGCCTTATTAATTTAGAGACTCTAAATCTCTTGGCCTATATCTTTAGAGGCACTAAGGGTTTCGCTTTATTAATTCAGAGACTCTATATGTCCTCTCCTATTCCTTTAGAGACTCTAAGTGTTTCGACTTATTTATTTAGAAACACTAACTGTCCTGGCCTATTCATTTAGAGACTCTAAGAATTTCGCCTTTTTAATTTAGAGACACTAACTGTCCTGGCCTATAACTTTAGAGACTCTAAGAGTTTCGCCTTATTAATTTAGAGACTCTAACTGTCCTGGCCTATTCCTTTAGAGACAAAAATTTTCGCCTTATTAATATAGAGCCTCTAACTGTTCTGGCCTATTTCTTTAGAGACTCTAAGTTTTTCGCCTTATTAATTTAGAGACCCTAACTCTCCTGCACTATTCCATTAGAGACTGAGGCTTTCGCCTTATTCATTTAGAGATTCTAATTGTCCAGGTCTATTCCTTTAGAGCCTCTAAGAGTTTCGCCTTATTAATTTAGAGACTCTAAAATTCCTGGCCTTTTCCTTTAGAAACAATAAGATATTCGCCTTTTTAATTTAGAGACCCTAACTGTCCTGGCCTATTCCTTTAGAGACTCTAATGGTCTCGCATTATTAATTAGAGAATCTAACTGTCCTGGCCTATTCCTTTAGAGACTCTAAGTTTTTCGGCTTATTAATTTCGAGACCCTAACTCTCCTGGCCTGTTCCTTCAGAGACTCTAAGCGTTTCGCCTTTTTAATTAGAGAAACTAACTGTCCTTCCCTATTCTTTTAGAGACTCTAAGAGTTTCGCCTTATTAATTTAGAGACCCTAACCCTCTTGGCCTATTCCTTTAGAGACTCTAAGATTTTCGCCTTATTAATTTAGAGACGCTAACTGTCCTGTCCTATTCCTTTAGAGAATCAAAGAGTTTCGCCTTAGTAATTTAGAGACTCTAACTGTCATGGCCTATTCCTTTAGGGACCCTAAGTGGTTCGCCTTATTTATTTAGAGCGCCTAACTGTCCTGCACTCTTCCTTTAGAGACTGAGACATTCGCCTTATTAATTTAGAGACTCTAACTGTCCTGGCCTATTCTTTAGAGACTCTAAGTGTTCCGCTTATTAATTTAGATACTCTAACTGTCCTGGCCTATTCCTTTAGAGACTCTAAGCGTTTCGCCTTAATAATTTAGAAACACTAACTGTCCTGGCCTAATCCTTTAGAGACACATAGGGTTTCGCCTTATTAATTTAGAGACTCTAACTGTCTTGGCCTATTACTTTAGAACCTCTAAGAGTTTCGCCTTATTAATTTAGAGACTCTAAGTGTCTGGGCCTATTTCTTTAGAGAACCTAATAGTTTCGCCTTATTAAATTAGAGACTCTAACACTCCTGGCCTATTTCCTTATAGACAATAAGTTTTTCGCCTTATTAATTTAGAGACCCTAACTGCCCTGGCCTATTCTTTTACAGACTCAAAGTGTTTCGCCTTATTAATTTAGAGACCCTAACTGCCCTGGCCTATTCCTTTAGAGACACTAAGATTTTCGCCTTATTAATTTAGAGACTCTAAATTTCCTGGCCTGTTCCTTTAGAGACACTAAGAGTTTCTCCCTATTAATTTCGTTACACTAACTGTCCTGGCCTATTCATTTAGAGACACTAACAGATTCGCCTTATTAATTTAGAGACTCTAAATTTCCTGGCCTTTTCGTTTAGAGACTCTAAGAATTTCACCTTAATAATTTAGAGACCCTAAATGTCCTGGCCTATTCCTTTAGAGTCTCTAAGAGTTTCGCCTTATTAATTTAGAAAATTCTAACTGTCCAGGCCTCTTCTTTTGAGACTCTAAGATTTTCGCCTTATTAATTTAGAGACTCTAAATTTCTTGGCCTATTCCTTTAGAGAATCTAAGTGTTTCGCCTTATTAATTTAGAGACTCTAACTGTCCTGGCCTATTCCCTTATAGACTCTAAGACTTTCGCCTTATTAATTTAGAGACCCTAACCCTCCTGGCCAATTCCTTTAGAGACACAAAGTATTTCGCCTTATTAATTTAGAGACACTAAATTTTCTGGCCTATTCTTTTAGAGACACTAAGGGTTTCGCCTTATTAATTTAGAGACACTAAATGTCCTGGCCTATTCCTTTTTAGACTCTAAGAGTTTCGCCTTATTCATTTAGAGACACTAACTGTCTTGGCCTATTCCTTTAGAGAATCTAAGAGTTTCGCCTTATTAATTTAGAGATTCTAACTGTCCTGGCCTATAAGTTTTGAGTCTCTAAGAATTTCGCCTTATTAATTTAGGGACTCTAACTGTGCTGGCCTATTACTTTAGAGAGTCTAAGTGTTTCGCCTTATTAATTTAGAGACTCTAACGGTCCTGGCCTATTCCTTTAGAGACATAAATTTTTCGCCTTATTAATTTAGATACTCTAACTGTCTTGGCCCATTCCTTTAGAGACTCTAAGAGTTACGCCTTATTAATTTAGAGACACTAACTGTCCTGGCCTATTCATTTAGGGACTCTAAGAGTTTCGCCTTATTAATTTAGAGACTCTAACAGACCTGGCCAATTTATTTAGAGACTTTAAGTGTTTCGCCTCATTATTTTAGAGACTCTAAATGTACTGGCTTATTCTTTAGAGACTCTAAGAGTTTCGCCTCATTAATTTAGAGACACTAAATGTCCTGGCCTATTACTTTAGAGACTCTAAGAATTTCGGCTTATTAATTTCGAGACCCTAACTGCCCTGGCCTATTACTTTAGTGATTCTAAAAGTTTCGCCTTATTATTTTAGAGACTCTAACTGTCGTGGCCTATTCCTTTAGAGACTCTAAGAGATTAGCCTTATTAATTTAGAGACTCTAAATCTCCTGGCCTATAACTTTAGATGCTCTAGTGTTTCGACTTTTTAATTTAGAGACTCTATCTTTCCTGGCATATTCCTTTAGAGACAATAATATATTCGCCCTATTAATATAGAATCTCTAACTGTCCTGGCTTGTTACTTTAGAGACCCTATGTCTTTCGCCTTATTAATTTAGATTCCCTAACAGTCCTGGCCTATTCTTTAGAGACTCTAAGATTTTCGCCTTATTAATTTAGGGACTCTAACAGTCCGGTACTTTTCCTTTAGAGACTCTAAGAATTTCGCCTTATTCATTTAGAGCCCCTAACTGTCCTGCACTATTTCTTTACAGACTGGAATTTCGCCTTATTAATTTAGAAAATCTAACTGTCCTGGCCTATTCCTTTAGAGAACCTAAGAGATTCGCCTTATTAATTTAGAGACTCTAACACTCCTGTCCTAATAATTTATAGAATCTAATAGTTTCGCCTTATTAATTTAGAGACTCTAACTGTGCTGGCCTATTCCTTTAGAGACACTAAGGGTTTCACCTTATTAATTTAGAGAACCTAACACTCCTGGCCTATACCTTTAGAGACTCTAAAATTTTCGCCTTATTAATATAGAGACTCTAACTGTCCTGGCCTATTCCTTTAGAGACTCTAAGTGTTTCGCCTTATTAATTAACAGACTCTAAATCTCCTGGCCTATTCCTTTAGAGACTCTAAGGGTTTCGCCTTATTAATTTAGTTACACTAACATTCCTGGCCCATTCCTTTAGAGACCCTAAGAGTTTCGCCTTATTCATTTAGAGACTCTAACTCTCCTTGCCTTTTACTTTAGAGACTATAAAAATTCCGTCTTATTAATTTAGAGACACTAACAGTCCTGGCCTATTACTTTAGAGACTTTAAGAGATTCGCCTTATTAATTTAGAGACTCTAACTGTCCTGACCTATTTTTAGAGACTCTAAGTTTTTCGCCTTATTAATTTAGAGGCTCTAACTGTCCTGGCCTATTACTTTAGTGCCTCTAAGTGTTTCGCCTTATTAATTTAGAAGCTCTAAATCTCCTGGCCCATTCTTTAGAGACCCTAAGAGTTTCGCTTTATTAATTTAGACACTCTAACTGTACTTGCCTATTCCTTAGAGACCCTAAGATTTTCGCCTTATTAATTTAGAGACTGTAATTCACCTGGCCTATTTCTTTAGAGACTCTAAGTGTTTCGCCTTATTAATTTAGAGACTCCAACTGTCCTGGCCTATTCCTTTACAGACTCTAAGTGTTTCGCCTTATTAATTTAAGAGATCCTAACTCTCCAGGCCTATTTCTTTAGAGACTCTAAGTGTTTCGCCTTATTTATTTAGAGACTCTAACTATCGTGGCCTATTCCTTTAGAGACTAGAAGAATTTCGCCTTATTAATTTAGAGACTCTAACTCTCCCGGAATTTTCTTAGAGATTCAAAGATTTTAGCCTTATTAATTTAGAGACTCTAAGTGTCCCGGCCTTTTCCTTTGCAGACTCTAAGTGTTTCGCCTTAATCATTTAGAGACTCTAAATTTCCTGGCATATTCCTTTAGAGACCCTAAGAGTTTCGCCTTATTAATTTAGAGACACTAACTCTCCTAGCCTATTCCTTTAGAGATCACAAGAGTTTAGCGTTACTAATTTAGAGACCCTAACTCCCCTGTCCTATAAGTTTAGAGACTCTAGATTTTCGACTTTTTAGTTTAGAGACTCTAACTGTCCTGGCCTATAACTTTAGAGAGTATAATATTTTCGCGCTATTAAAATAGAGACTCTAACTGTCCTGGCTTGTACCTTTAGAGATCCTAAGACTTCCGCCTTATTAATTTTATTTCCCTAACAGTCTTGGCCTATTACTTTAGAGACACTAAATATATAGCCTTATTAATTTAGGGCCTCTAATTGCCCTGGCCTATTATTTTAGAGTCGCTAAGAATTTCGACTTATTAATTTAGAGCCCCTAACTGTCCTGCATTATTCGTTTAGAGAATGAGTCTTTCACCTTATTAATTTAGAGACTCTAACAATCCCGGCCTATAACTTTTGAGACTCTAAGAGTTTCGCCTTATTAATTTAGATGTTCTAATTGTCCTGGCCTATTACTTTAGAGAATCTAAGTGTTTCGCCTTATTAATTTAGAGACTCTAACTCTCCTGGCCTATTCCTTTAGTGACTCTAAGAGTTTCGCCTAATTAATTTAGAGACACTAACTGTCCTGGCTTATTCCTTTAGGGACTCTAAGAGTTTCGCTTTATTAATTTTGAGAAACTAACTGTCCTGTCCTATTACTTTAGAGACTCTAAGCGTTTCGCCTTATTAATTTAGAGACACTAACTGTCCTCGCCTATTCCTTTAGAGACTCTAAGGGTTCCGCCTTATTAATTTACAGACTCTAACTCTCCTCGCCTATTCCTTTAGAGGCTGTAAATTTTTCGCCTTATTAATTTAGAGACTGTAACTGTCTTGGCCTATTACTTTAGAGACTCTAAGAGTTTCGCCTTATTAATTTAGAGGTTCTAAATCTCCTGGACCATTCCTTTAGCGACTCTAAGATTTTCGCCTTATTAATTTAGAGATTGTAACTGTCTTTGCCTATTACTTTAGAGACTCTAAGAGTTTCGCCTTATTAATTTAGATACTCTAACACACCTGGCCTATTCCCTTAGAGACCCTACGTGATTCGCTTTATTAATTTAGAGACTCTAACTGTCCTGGCCTATTCCTTTACAGACTCTAAGATTTTTGCCTTATTAATTTAGAGACTTAAACCTCCTGGCCTATTCCTTTAGTGACACTATAAGTTTCGCCTTATTAATTTAGTTTCTCTAACTCTCTTGGCCTATTCCTTTAGAGACTCTAAGAGTTTCGCCTTATTAATTTAGAGACTGTAACTGTCTTGGCTTATTACTTTAGAGACTAGAAGATTTTGCCCTTATTAATTTTGGAGAATCTAACTCTCCCGGCCTATTCCCATAGAGACACTGAGTGTTTCGCCTTATTATTTTGATACTCTAACTGTCCTGGCCTATTCCTTTAGAGACTCTAAGAGTTTCGCTTTACTTATTTAGAGACACTAACTATCCTGGCCTATTCCTTTTGAGAGTCTAATGGTTTCGCCTTATTAAGTTAAAGACACTAAATGTCCTGGCCTCTTCCTTTGGGGACTCTATGAGTTTCGACTTATTAATTTAGAGACACTAACTGTCCTTGCCTATTCCTTTAGGGACTCTAAGAGTTTCGCCTTATTAATTTTGAGAATCTAACTGTCCCGGCCTTTTCCTTTAGAGACCCAAAGTGTTTCGCATTATTCATTTAGAGACACTAAATTTCTTGCCCTATTCCTTTAGAGATTGTATGAGTTTCGCCTTATTAATTTTGAGGCTCTAACTCTCCTAGACTATTCTTTAGAGATCACAAGAGTTTCGCGGTACAAATTTAGAGACTCTAAATCTCCTGTCCTAGAAGTTTAGAGACTCTAGATTTTCAACTTTTGAGTTTAGAGATTCTAACTCTCCTGGCCTATAACTTTAGAGATTATAAAATTTACGCGATATTAATATAGAGACTCTAACGGTCCTGGCTTGTCTCTTTAGAGATCCTAAGTCTTTCGCCTTATTAATTTAGGTTCCCTAACAGTCCTGGCCTATTCCTTTAGAGAATCTAAGAGTTTAGCCTTATTAATTTAGTGGATCTAACTGTCCTGGCCTATTACTTTGGAGACTCTAAGAGTTTCGCCTTATTAATTTAGAGCCCCTAACAGTCCTGCACTATTCGTTTAGAGACTGAGTCTTTCGCCTTATTAATTTAGAGTCTCGAACAATCCAGGCCTATTCCTTTAGAGACTCTAAGATTTTCGCCTTATTAATTTAGAGATTCTAACACTCCTGGCCTATTCGTTTAGAGACTCTAAGGGATTCGCCTTATTAATTTAGAGACTCTAACACTCCTGGCCTATTCCTTTAGAGACTCTAAGATTTTCGCCTTAATTATTTAGAGACTCTAACTGTCCTGACCTATTCTTTAGAGCCTCTTAGAGTTCCGCCTTATTAATTTAGAGAAACTAACGTTCCTGGCCTATTATTTTAGAGACTCTAAGCGTTTCGCCTTATTAATTTAGAGACCCTAACCCTCCTGGCCTATTCTTTTAGAGACTCTAAGTGTTTCGCCTTATTAATTTAGAGACTTTAACTCTCTTGGCCTATTTCTTTAGAGAATCTAAGTGTTTCGCCTTATTAATTTAGAGACCCTAAAGCTCTTTGCCTATTCCTTTAGAGACTCTAAGAGTTTCGCCTTATTAATTTAGAGTCTCTAACTGTCCTGGCCTAATAAATTAGTGACTCTAATAGTTTCGCCTTATTAATTTAGAGATTCTAACTGCCTTGGCATATTCCTTTAGAGACTCTAAGAGTTTCGCATTATTAAATTTGAGTCTCTAATACTCCAGGCCTATTCTTTTAGTGACTCTATAAGTTTCGCCTTATTAATTTGGAGACTTTAATCCTCGTGGCCTATACCTTTAGAGACTCTAAGATTTTCGCCTTATTAATTTAGAGACACTAACTCTCCAGGCCCATTCCTTTAGAGAAACTAAGATTTTCGCCTTATTAGTTTAGAGAAACTAACGCTCGTGGCCTATAATTTTAGAGACTCTAAGAATTTCGCCTTATTCATTTAGAGACACTAACTGTCCTAGCCTATTCCTTTAGAGACCCTAAGAGTTTCGCCTTTTTAATTTAGTGTCTCTAAATTTCCTGTCCTTTTACTTTAGAGACTCTAACAGTTTCGCTTTTTAATTTAGAGACCCTAAATGACCTGCACTATTGGTTTAGAAACTGAGACTTTCACCTTATTAATTTAGAGACCCTAACTGTCCTGGCCTATTCTTTAGAAACTCTAATTCTTCCGCCTTATTAATTTAGAGACACTAAGTTCCTTGGCCTATTTCTTTAGAGAATCTAAGATTTTCGCCTTATTAATTTAGAGACTCTAACTGTCCTGGCCTATTATTTTAGAGACCCTAAGAGTTTCGCCATATTAATTTAGTGACTCTAACTCTCCTGGCGTATTCCTTTAGAGACTCTAAGATTTTCGCCTTATTAATTTGGAGACTCTAACTGTCCTGGCCTATTCCTTTAGAGACTCTAAAAGTTTCGCCTTATTAATTTGGAGACCCTAACTCTCCTGGCTTATTCCTTTTGAGACTCTAAGAGTTCCGCCTTATTAATTTAGAGAATCAAACTGTCCTGCCCTATTCTTTTCGAGACTCTAAGAGTTTCGCCTTATTAATTTAGAGACTCTAAATGTCCTGGCCTATTCCCTTAGAGACTCTAAGAGTTTCAACTTATTAATTTATAGACTCTAACTCTCCTGCACTATTCTTTAGAGACTGAGATTTTAGCCTTATTCATTTAGAGACCCTAACAGTCCTGGCCTATTACTTTAGAGACACTAAGAGTTTCGCATTATTAATTTAGAGACTCTAATTTTCTTGGCCTATTACTTTAGAGACTTTACGTGTTTCGCCTTATTAATTTAGAGACACTAACTCGCCTGGCCTATTCCTATAGGGGCTCTAAGATTTTCACCTTATTAATTTAGAGACCCTAACAGTCCTGGCCTATTCCTATAGAGACTCTAATAGTTTCGCCTTATTAATTTGGAGACTCTAACTGGCCTGGCCTAATCCTTTAGAGACTCTAATAGTTTCGCCTTATTAATATACAGACCCTAACTGTCCTGGCCTATTCCTTTAGAGAACCTAAGGTTTTCGCCTTATTAATTTAGAGACTCTGACTCTCCTGTCCTATTCCTTTCGAGACTCTAAGATTTTCGCCTTATTAATTTAGAGATTCTAACTGTCCTGGCCTATTACTTTAGAGACTCTAAGAGTTTCGCCTTATTAATTTAGGGTCCCTAACTGTCCTGGCCTATTTCTTTAGAGACTCTAAGAATTTCGCCTTATTAATTTTGAGACACTAACTGTCCTGGCTTATTCCTTTAGAGACTTTAAGAGATTGGCCTTATTAATTTAGAGACACTAACAGTCCTGGCCTATTCCTTTAGAGGCTGTAAGTGTTTCGTCTTATTAATTTAGAGACTCTATTTATCCTGGCCTATTCCTTTAGAGACCCTAAGAGTTTCGCTTTATTAATTTAGAGACACTAACTTTCCTGGCCTATTCCTTCAGAGAATCTAAGAGTTTCGACTTATTAATTTAGAGACTCTAACTGTCCTGGCCTATTACTTTAGAGACTCTAAGCGGTTCGCCTTATTAATTTAGAGACTGTAACTGTCCTGGCCTATTCCTTTAGAAACTCTAAGATATTCGCCTTATTAATTTAGAGAATCTATCTCTCCTGGCCTATTACTTTAGAGACTCTAAGAGTTTCGCTTAATTAATTTAGAGACTCTAACTGTCCTGGCCTATAACTTTGGAGACTCTAAGATTTTCGCCTTATTAATTTAGAGAATCTAACTGTCTTGGCCTATTTCTTTAGAGACTCTAAGTGTTTCGCCTTATTAATTTAGAGACTCTAACTGTCCTGTCCTATTTCTTTAGAGACTCTAAAAGTTTCGCCTTATTAATTTTGGGACTCTAAATGTCCTGGCATATTCCCTTAGAGACTCTAACATTTTCGCCTTATTAATTTAGAGACCCTAACTGTCCTGGCGTATTCCTTTAGAGACTCTAAGATTTTCGCTTTATTAATATATAGACTCTAAATATCCTGGCCTATTACTTTAGAGACTCTAAGAGTTTCGCCTTATTAATTTGGAGACTCTAACTCCCCTGGCCTATTCCTTTAGAGACTCTAAGAGTTTCGCGTTATTAATTTAGAGACTCTAACTGTCCTGGCCTAATTCTTTAGAGACTCTACGTGTTTCGCCTTATTAATTTAGAGACTCTAACTGTCCTGGCCTTTCTTTTAGAGACCCTAAGAATTTTGCCTTATTAATTTAGAGACTCTAACTGTCCTGGCCTATTCTTTTTGAGACTCTAAGAGTTTCGCCTTATTAATTTAGAGACTCTAACACCCCTGGCCTATTTCTTTAGAGACTCTAAGAGTTTCGCTTTATTAATTTAGAGACTCTAAATCTCCTCGCCTATTTCTTTAGAGACTCTAAGTGTTTCGCCTTATTAATTTAGAAACCCTAAATCTCCAGGCCTATTCTTTAGAGACTCTAAGAATTTCCAATATTATTTTAGAGACACTAACTCTCCTGGCCTATACCTTTAGAGACTCTAAGAGTTTCGCCTTATTAATTTAGAGACTTTAACTGTCCTGGCCTATTCGTTTAGAGACTAAGACTTTGGCCTTATTAATATAGAGATTCTAACTGTCCTGGCCTATTCCATCAGAGACTCTAAGTGTTTCGCCTTATTAATTTAGAGACTCTAAATATCCTGTCCTATTCCTTTGGAGACTCTAAGCGTTTCGCCTTATTAATTAGAGAATTTAACTGTTCTGGCCTATTCCTTTAGAGACTCTAGAAGTTTCGCCTTATTAATTTAGAGAATCTAACCGTCCTGTCCTAATCTTTAGAGACTGAAAGTGTTTCGCCTTATTAATTTTGAGACTCTAACTGCCTTGGCCTATTCCTTTAGGGAATCTAAGGCTTCCACCTTATTATTTTAGAGACACTAACTGTCCTGGTCTATTACTTTAGAGACGGTAAGAGTTTTGCCTTATTAATTTAGAGACTTTAATCGTCCTGGCCTAAACTTTAGAGACTGAAATTTTTTCGCCTTATTAATTTAGAGACACTAACTCTCCTCGCCTATTCCTTTAGAGAATCTAAAATTTTCGCCTTATTAATTTAGAGACTGTAACTGTACTGGCGTATTCCTTTAGAGACTCTAAGTGTTTCGACTAATTAATTTAGAGACTCTAGCTCTCCTGGCCTATTCCTTTAGAGACTTTAAGAGTTTCGCCTTATTAATTTAGAGACCCTAACTCTCCTGCACTATTACTTTAGAGACTGAGACTTTCGCCTTATCCATTTAGAGACCCTAACTGTCCTGGCCTATTACTTTAGAGACTCTAAGTGTTTCGCCTTATTAATTTAGAGACTCTAACATTCCTGGCCTATTCCTTTAGAGAATCTATGTTTTTCGCCTTATTAATTTAGAGACCCTAACTCTCCTGGCCTATACCTATAGAGACTCTAGGAGTTTCGCCTTAATAATTTAGAGACTCTAACTGTCCTGGCCTATTCCTTTGGAGACTCTAAGACTTTCGCCTTATTAATTTAGATTCCCAAACAATCCCGGCCTATTCCGTTAGAAACTCTAAGAGTTTAGCCTTATTAATTTGGGACTCTAACTGTACTGGCCTATTACTTTAGAGAATTTAAGAGTTTCGCCTTATTAATTTAGAGCCCCTAACTGTCCTGCACTATTCGTTTAGAGACTGAGCCTTTCGCCTTATTAATTTAGAGACTGTAAGTGTCCTGGCCTATTCCTTTAGAGACCCTAAGCTTTTCGCCTATTAATTTAGAAATTCTTATTTTCCTGCCCTATTCTTTTAGAACCTCTAAGAGGTTTGCCTTATTAATTTAGAGACTCTAACTCTACTGGCCTATAAATTTAGAGACTCTAAGTGTTTCGCCTTATTAATTTAGAGACTGTAAATATCCTGGCCTATTCCTTTAGAGACTCTAAGTGTTTCGCCTTATTAATTTAGAGACACTAACTGTCCTGGCCTATTCCTTTAGAGACTCTAACAGTTTCGCCTTATTAATTTAGAGACTCTTACTGTCCTGGCCTATTACTTTAGAGACTCTAAGTGTTACGCCTTATTAATTTAGAGACTCTAACTGTCCTGGCCTATTCCTTTGGAGACTCTAAGATTTTCGCCTTATTAATTTAGACTCTAACTCTCCTGTCCTATTACTTTAGAGATTCTAAAAATTTCGCCTTATTAATTACGAGACTCTAAATTTCCTGGCCTATTTCTTTAGAGACTCTAATAGTTTCGCCTTATTAATTTAGAGACTCTAACTCTCCTGGCCTGTTCCTTTAGAGACCCTAAGAGTTTCGCCTTAATAATTTATGGACTCTAACTGTCCTGGCCTATTCCTTTAGAGACTCTAAGCGTTTCGCCTAATAAATTTGAGAATCTAACTGTCCTGGCCTATTCCTTTAGAGACTCTAAGAGTTTCGCTTTATTAATTTACCGACTCTAACCGTCCTGGGCTAATCTTTAGAGAATGAAAGTGTTTCGCCTTATTCATTTAGAGACTCTAACTGCCTTGGCCTATTCCTTTAGAGAATCTAAGATTGCCGCCTTATTAAATTAGAGACTCTAACCGTCCTGGCCTATCCCTTTAGAGACTCTAAGTGTTTCTCCTTATTAATTTAGAGACTCTAACTGTCCTGTCCTATATCTTTCGAGACTCTAAGAGTTTCGCCTTATTAACCTTTATCCGACGGCGCGCCATATATGGTGCAGACTTGGAAGTGCTCGCCGTACGAACGCACCCTATGTGTTGCGCTGCGGGCATTTAAATCTTTGCGCATGTGTGGCATTAAACGTTTATAAATCATGAACCGAAGGTTATTAAATAATGAAATAATCTGCGCTGTGTTGCGAATACATCAGAGATATTTCAGTTCAGACAAATGTTCAGTAGAAATTTTTAATGCCTACATTCAGTAAGTTAATTTAAAGTTTTATAATTTTCAGTTTATTTTACTTAAGTTTCTGTTTCGGGCCCGATGTATAAACAGGAAATTTCAGCTTCAATGTTTGTGGAGTTGTGCCCTGGCGTGGTGGTGTCAGAAAAATCATCGTACTTCACACACACATGTCACCTCCTAAACACGTCACTAACAACTTTTTTCTTCTCGCCACTCGCAGTTCACACGCAACATTTTAGCTGCGTCCGTATCACGAACAAGACTGACCAAACTTTGTTGAGTGCTGTTCCACTCTACCGACTTGTGCCATAATTTTCAGTATATCTTTCACGAGGAACAATCGAGAGTCTCTACATGATATTTTCTTAGTCCGT